>OKJV01000100.1_pt1 | contig 71142 bp, 67 predicted proteins | sample 1612551 | NCBI WGS metagenome assembly OKJV01 (sample SAMN04436805, study PRJEB24849) | human gut metagenome | biome: human gut; feature: NICU; material: stool | host: Homo sapiens | place: USA: Saint Louis, MO | collected 2011-05-05 | reverse complement strand
ATCACGTAGGCCGGGTAAGGCGTAGCCGCCACCCGGCGATGTTCTCAGAACGGGAATAACACCGGAATCAGCACCACGCATACCAGCATCACCAGCACGGTGAACGGCACGCCCAGCTTTACAAAATCGCTGAATCGATAGTTTCCCGGCCCCAGCACCAGGGTATTGACCGGGGAAGATACCGGCGTCATAAATGCCGCGGACGCCGCCATCGCTACCACCATCGCAAACGGATAGGGCGAAACGCCCATCGATTTTGCCATCGCCAGCGCAATAGGCGCCATCAGCACCGCCGTTGCGGTATTGGAGATGAACAAACCAATGGTGGCGCACATGACGAACAGGCAAACCATCATCAGGTACGGACCATATCCCCCGCCCGCGTCCATTAAGCCTTTTACGATCAAATCCACCCCGCCGGTTTTCTGTAGCGCCAGGGCGAAGGGCATCATCCCAACGATGAGAATGATGCTTGGCCAGTGAATCGCTTTGTAAGCGCTTTCGGCGTCGATACAGCGGAATTTGCCCATTAACAGACAGGCGATTATCGCCGCCACCGGGTTAGGGATCTCGTCCGTCAGCATCAACGCGACCATCAACACCAGGCAAAAAATCGCATGGGGCGCCTGACTGTGCGCCGGTGACGCGTCGCTCTCTTCAATCGGCATATTCAGCACCACAAAATCGCGGCCTTTCTGCCCGAGCTGGCTAATCAGTTTCCAGTTGCCGACCACGAGGAAGATATCCCCCAGCAGGATCGGCTCATCCACCACCGCCCCTTCAAGGGCTACGCCATCGCGCTTCAGGCCCACCACGTTGAGGCCATAGCGGGTACGAAAGCCGATTTCGCGCACGGTTTTGCCCAATAACTCCGATTCCGGGATCAGCGACACCTCGGCCATTCCCACATCCAGCGCCCGGTCGGAGAAATACTCGCCGCGCAGCACCATCGGCTCCAGCAGCTGCTCGCTACAAAACTCTCGCAGATCCACGTCCGCGGTGGACATATCAATCAGCAGGACGTCACGCGCGCGAAATTCTGACACCCCATTCACGTTAACGATTACCCGACGAAAACGACGCCAGCGCTCAACCCCGATGACGTTCGCGCCATAGCGTTCGCGTAGCTTAAGGTCGTCCAGCCGCTGGCCTATCATCGGCGAACCGGGGCGGATAGCCAGCCGACGGGCGCGCCCGGTCAGACGGTACTCTTTGATCAAATCGCGAAAAGTTCGCCGCTTCCAGCCCTCTTTGGCTTTGTCCTGCTTCTCCCCTTTCAGCGCGAAACGGGTCAACAGCATATAGATAATGCCCATCACCAGTACAACCAGCCCGATCGGCGTGACGCTGAAAAAGCTAAACCCCTCAAGCCCCTCACGGATCAGTTCACTGTTTACGACGAGGTTCGGCGGCGTCGCGACCAGCGTCATCATGCCGCTGATGAGCCCGGCAAAGCTCAACGGCATCATCAGCCGCGACGGGGAGATCTGCATCCTCATGCAAACGCTCAGCACAACCGGAATAAAGATGGCCACGACCCCCGTCGAGCTCATAAACGCACCCAGTCCGGCGACCGTCAGCATCAGGTAAATCAGCATTTTGGTTTCGCTGCTGCCCGCCACTTTAACCAGCCACGACCCCATCATTGTCGCCACGCCGGTGCGTACCAGCCCGTCGCCAATAATAAACAGGGCGGCAATCAAAATAACGTTGGGATCGCTAAACCCGGAAAAGGCTTCCGGCAGGGAAAGGGTACCGCTCAGAACGAACGCGACAATCACAAACAGGGCGACGGCATCCATGCGCACCTTGCCCGTGGCAAAAAGAATGATGGCGATTAACAGCAGGCTCAGGACCCAAATCAGTTCACCGTTCACAACATGTCCTTGTCAGTGGAGGAGAAGCAATTCTGCCATAAAAAAGCCCCGGTAATGCGGGGCTATATCATGGGATTACATTTTTAGCGAGACGGTTACAACGCCGTCTGATGCCTTCGAGACGTCGATGGCGGTCAGAGTATTAAGCACAAAATCCGCCTCCTCCAGCCGGGGAGACCCCGCCGGGACGTTAACGGCAATGACGTGGCTTCCGGCGTTCAGCCCGGCCAGCACGCCTGCCGCCGCGTCTTCCACCACCACGCACTCCGCTGGCGCAAGGCCGAGCAGTTCAGCGCCGAGCAGAAACGCATCCGGTTCGGGCTTGCCGCGCTTTACGCGCTCAGCGGTAATGAAGACGTCCGGCGTCGGTAAACCGGCCGCCTTATGGCGGGCATGCGCGACAGGAACCGAGCCGGAGGTGACGATAGCCCACGGGATCTGCGCTTCATTCAGATGCTCAAGCAATTCGCGCGCACCGGGCAGCGCGGTGATGCCCTCAGTGTCGGTAGCTTCAATCTGCTCCAGATATTTGAACTCCGCCTGAATCTCTTCCTCAGGACGTCCCGCCAGGAAGTGCCGCAATGAGGTAATGGCCTGTTTGCCATGGATGAAATTCAGTACATCCTGATGGTCAATGCCGTGCCTGTCGGCCCAATGACACCAGGAACGCTCCACTACCGGCAGCGAATCCACCAGCGTACCGTCCAGATCAAACAGAAAACCTTTACACTGCACACGCACCTCCGTCAGGCATTAATGATTTGTTGAATTTCGTTGCTGCTTAAATGGTACTGACGCGGACAGGCGTGCCACGCGCTCAGCATACGTTGATACTTATCCCACATCGGGGTCTGGGCGTTGAAGCCGTGCGTACCCGCATCAAAATGAGTGTAGCGCCCTTCGGTGTTCACCATAAAGCGCACATAGCTCAGATAGCGCGCTTCTGTCGCGGCATCAAAGCCCAGGAACGTTACGCGGCGCTCGTCAATGGACTGCTGGTCTTTCAGATTGGTCCAGGACACATGCAGCGCATGGTACATCTCCATGATGTCGATAACGATACGGCAGGTTTCCTCTTTCAGTTCGCCAAATTCGCGATCCAGTTCACGCATCTGCAAGCCAAAACCACGTTCAACAATGGTTTGCAGGCGGCTGTAGCGCGCAGCGTTATCGGGATCAAGCATTGTCATCATCTTGTACTGGTTAGACAAAATCAGACGTTGAGCATGGGTCATTTCCATCTTTCGACTCCTGTAGCGCATTGCACTGTAAAAAAAAGACACGGTAACTGATTGTTACTGTGCCTTCTTTTGGTCGTCGTTTCGATGATCAATCACAAGTCATCGAGGAATGTTTTATCAAGCTGTTTAAACGCGCGCTTGAGGGTGTCCGCCAGCGCCTGATAATCCGGCTTGCCTTCAACCGGGGCGAGCGCCTGGCCGGCCTCCTCCAGTTTTCCACGCACTTCATAAAACCAGTGTAAAATAGAAGGCGGAAGTGGCGTGACGGAACGTTTACCTAACCACCACAATCCCTGCATCGGCAGGCTTAACGCAAAGAGCGCCGTCGCGACGGCAGGTCCAAGCTGTCCACCCAGCGCAATTTGCCAGCAAAGAGTAAAGACGGCGATCGGGGGCATAAAGCGAATCGCATAGCGCGTGGCGCGAATAGTGCGATTTTCAATAAACATGGGCGCGAGGCGCTTTTCCATCGGCCATGTCTTTGCGTAATGCTGTCCCCGACGAAACAGACTAAAAAAGTTCACGGACGGGATTTCAGGTGTTGACATGGCTGTACCTCAACTTCACATATAAAAATTAAAATTTTCGTGCAAAACCACAACAGGCTATGACAACGTTCAAAATATTTTGTCATCGCTACCCCGTATCGGGTATCCTGTGCCAGCCTGATAGGCCGTAGACGAGAAGCGTTAACTCGTCAAATTATCGCATATTATGCCATTGTCTGAAAAATGTTCAAAATGGCTTAAAATCATAGGTATTTCTTCCATCCTGCCAGAATGTTCGTTTGGCATGATGTTAATCATAAATGTCTGAGTCAGCATGCGTTACGCTTTAGACTCATTGACGTTTTTTTAGCCACGTATCAATTATAGGTACTTCCATGTCGAGTAAGTTAGTACTGGTTCTGAACTGCGGTAGCTCTTCACTGAAATTCGCCATCATCGATGCGCTCAACGGTGATGAGTACCTCTCTGGTTTGGCCGAATGTTTCCATCTGCCTGAAGCACGTATCAAGTGGAAGATGGACGGCAGCAAACAAGAAGCGGCTTTAGGTGCAGGCGCCGCTCACAGTGAAGCGCTGAACTTTATCGTTAACACTATTCTGGCACAAAAACCAGAACTGTCTGCTCAGCTGACTGCGATTGGTCACCGTATCGTCCACGGCGGCGAAAAATACACCAGCTCCGTGGTAATCGACGACTCTGTGATTCAGGGCATCAAAGACTCTGCGTCTTTCGCACCGCTGCATAACCCGGCTCACCTGATCGGTATCGCTGAAGCACTGAAATCCTTCCCGAATCTGAAAGATAAAAACGTGGCCGTGTTTGACACCGCGTTCCATCAGACCATGCCGGAAGAGTCTTACCTCTATGCCCTGCCATACAGCCTGTACAAAGAGCACGGCGTACGTCGCTACGGCGCACACGGCACCAGCCACTTCTATGTGACTCAGGAAGCCGCAAAAGTACTGAACAAGCCGGTTGAAGAAGTCAACATCATCACCTGCCACCTGGGCAACGGTGGTTCTGTTTCTGCTATCCGCAACGGTAAGTGTGTTGATACCTCTATGGGTCTGACCCCGCTGGAAGGTCTGGTGATGGGTACCCGTTCCGGTGATATCGACCCGGCGATCATCTTCCACCTGCACGACACCCTGGGCATGAGCGTTGACGACATCAACAAAATGCTGACCAAAGAGTCTGGCCTGCTGGGTCTGACCGAAGTCACCAGCGACTGCCGTTACGTTGAAGACAACTACGCAGAAAAAGCTGACGCTAAACGTGCAATGGACGTTTATTGCCACCGTCTGGCGAAGTACATCGGTTCTTACACCGCGCTGATGGACGGTCGTCTGGACGCGGTTATCTTCACCGGCGGCATCGGTGAGAACGCGGCAATGGTACGTGAGCTGTCCCTGGGCAAACTGGGCGTACTGGGCTTCGAAGTCGATCACGAGCGTAACCTGGCTGCCCGCTTCGGCAAGTCTGGCTTCATCAACAAAGAAGGCACCCGCCCGGCTATCGTTATCCCAACTAACGAAGAGCTGGTCATCGCGCAAGACGCGTGCCGCCTGACTGCCTGATTCCACACCGCCAGCAATGCTGGCGGTGCTGTTTTGTAGCCCGCCCAACGCGGCGGTAACGAAAGAGGATAAACCGTGTCCCGTACTATTATGCTGATCCCTACCGGAACCAGCGTCGGCCTGACCAGCGTCAGCCTCGGCGTGATCCGCGCTATGGAACGCAAAGGCGTTCGTCTGAGCGTCTTTAAGCCTATCGCCCAGCCACGTGCCGGTGGCGATGCGCCAGACCAGACCACCTCCATCGTTCGTAAGAACTCCAATCTGCCAGCGGCTGAACCGCTGAAGATGAGCCACGTTGAATCTCTGCTCTCCAGCAACCAGAAAGACGTGCTGATGGAAGAGATCATCGCCAACTACCACGCAAACGCGCAGGACGCTGAAGTGGTGCTGGTTGAAGGCCTGGTCCCGACCCGTAAACACCAGTTTGCCCAGTCTCTGAACTTTGAAATCGCGAAAACCCTGAACGCAGAGATCGTTTTCGTGATGTCTCAGGGCACGGACACCCCAGAGCAGCTGAAAGAGCGTATCGAACTGACGCGCAGCAGCTTCGGCGGTGCGAAAAACACCAGCATCACCGGCGTGATTGTTAACAAGCTGAACGCACCGGTTGATGAGCAGGGCCGTACGCGTCCTGACCTGTCCGAAATCTTCGACGACTCTTCCAAAGCGAAAGTCATCAAAGTTGACCCGGCTAAGCTGCAGGATTCCAGCCCACTGCCGGTGCTGGGTGCGGTGCCATGGAGCTTCGATCTGATTGCCACCCGTGCAATCGATATGGCGCGTCACCTGAATGCCACCATCGTTAACGAAGGCGATATCAACACCCGCCGCGTGAAGTCCGTGACCTTCTGCGCGCGCAGCATTCCGCACATGCTGGAACACTTCCGCGCAGGTTCCCTGCTGGTGACCTCTGCTGACCGTCCAGACGTGCTGGTTGCAGCGTGCCTGGCTGCGATGAACGGCGTGGAAATCGGTGCGATCCTGCTGACCGGTGCCTACGAGATGGACCCGCGCGTCAGCAAGCTGTGCGAACGTGCGTTCGCCACTGGCCTGCCAGTCTTCATGGTGAACACCAACACCTGGCAGACCTCCCTGAGCCTGCAAAGCTTCAACCTCGAAGTGCCGGTTGATGACCACGAGCGTATCGAGAAAGTTCAGGAATACGTTGCGGGCTACATCAACGCAGACTGGATCGAATCCCTGACGGCGACGTCCGAGCGCAGCCGTCGTCTGTCTCCTCCAGCCTTCCGTTACCAGTTGACCGAGCTGGCGCGTAAAGCGGGCAAACGCGTGGTTCTGCCAGAAGGTGACGAACCACGTACCGTTAAAGCGGCGGCCATCTGTGCAGAGCGCGGTATCGCGACCTGTGTGCTGCTGGGTAACCCGGATGAGATCAACCGCGTTGCGGCGTCTCAGGGCGTTGAGCTGGGCGCTGGCATTGAGATCGTTGACCCGGAAGTGGTTCGCGAAAGCTACGTTGCCCGCCTGGTTGAGCTGCGTAAGAACAAGGGCATGACCGAAGCCGTTGCGCGCGAGCAGCTGGAAGACAACGTCGTGCTGGGTACGCTGATGCTGGAGCAGGACGAAGTTGACGGCCTGGTTTCCGGTGCGGTTCACACCACCGCGAACACTATCCGTCCACCGTTGCAGCTGATCAAAACCGCACCGGGCAGCTCTCTGGTCTCCTCCGTGTTCTTCATGCTGCTGCCTGAACAGGTTTACGTTTATGGCGACTGCGCGATCAACCCGGACCCAACCGCAGAGCAACTGGCAGAAATCGCTATCCAGTCTGCGGACTCCGCGACTGCCTTCGGCATCGAACCGCGCGTAGCGATGCTCTCCTACTCCACCGGTACTTCTGGTGCAGGCAGCGACGTAGAGAAAGTCCGTGAAGCAACCCGCATTGCGCAGGAAAAACGTCCGGATCTGATGATCGACGGCCCGCTCCAGTACGATGCCGCGGTAATGGCTGACGTTGCGAAATCTAAAGCGCCTAACTCGCCGGTTGCAGGTCGCGCTACCGTGTTCATCTTCCCGGATCTGAACACCGGTAACACCACCTATAAAGCGGTACAGCGTTCAGCAGACCTGATCTCCATCGGGCCAATGCTGCAAGGTATGCGCAAGCCTGTGAACGACCTGTCTCGTGGTGCGCTGGTTGACGATATCGTCTACACCATCGCGCTGACGGCGATTCAGTCTTCGCAGCAGCAGTAAGCTAAAAAGCCCGGTGGCGCTAGCGCTTACCGGGCCCAGGGTTTTGTAGGCCGGATAAGCGAAGCGCCATCCGGCAAAAAAAGGCGACCATTCAACGGTCGCCTTTTTTATTACAGCAACTCTCGTGCCGCCGACACAATGTCATGTGCCGTCAGGCCATACTCCTTCTGCAGGAAGTCCTGCGTGCCTACCTGACCGTAACGCTCCTTCACCCCAACCCGCCGCATCGGCACCGGACAGGTTTCCACCAGCACTTCCGCCACCGCCGACCCCAGCCCGTTGTGAATGCTGTGGTTTTCACAGGTCACAATACGCCTGGTTTTCTCGGCATAATTTTTCACCAGCATCCGATCGATGGGCTTCAGGGTAAACATGTCGATGACCGCTGCGCTTACCCCCTCCTGCTCCAGCTGGCGCGCCGCCTCCAGCGCTTCCGCCACCATAATGCCGTTAGCAATCAGGGTAATATCGGTTCCCTCGCGCAGCACGTTGCCCTTGCCGATGGTGAAGGTTGACCCCGGGGCATAGACGCTCGGCGCCTGTTTACGGATGGTCCGCACCCAGTAGAAGCCTTCCAGGTCGATAAGCTGACGCAGCACATCTTCGAACATCACCGCATCGGTCACCTCCAGCACTACTGAATGCGCCAGACCGCGCACGATGCCCATATCCTCAAACGACATATGCGTCCCGCCGTTGTGGCAGGCCGTCACGCCCGCATCCGAGGCAATCACCTTCACATTATTGCGCTGGTAGTCCAGGGACATAAACAGCTGGTCGAAGCAGCGACGGCTGGCAAAGGCGGTAAAGGTATGGACGAACGGCTTACGTCCGGTGAGCGACAGCCCGGCGGCCGTCCCAATCACGTTGGCCTCCATAATGCCGCAGTTGATGACGTGCTGTGGATAATCACGCGCTACGCCGTCCATCGCCATCGAACTCATCAGATCCGCTTCGAGCGCAATAATCTCGCTCCCGGCCTCAATCTGTTTTGCCACAAAACCCGCATAGACCTTACGCATCTCAACCGAATCTTTCTGTCCTGTCGGTGCAACCTTAATCATGTGAAGCCTCCAGTTGGCGAATCGTCTCGTTGAGCGCTGCTTTGCTCTCCTCAGTTAATCGCAGGTGATGCGAGTTGCTGAGCTGTTCCAGGTATGGCACCCCTTGCCCTTTGATGCTGTCGAGGATCACCACCCGCGGACGCGCATCGGCCGCAGGGATCGGCGCGGTCACCTCCAGCAGCGCCGGAATGTCGTCCCCTTTCACCGTCACCACGTCAAAACCAAAGGCCCGGAATTTGCCTTCCAGATCGAAGGCGCTGATGATTTCGTCCAGCTCGCCGTCGAGCTGCTGTTTGTTCCAGTCCACGAACACCGTCAGATTGTTCAGTCGATGGTGTGCAATAAACTGGAAGGCTTCCCAGCACTGCCCTTCGTTCAGCTCCCCATCGCCAACGATGCAAAACACCCGGTTTGGCCTTCCTGCCAGCTTGTGCGACAGCGCCATGCCGCCTGCAATGGAGATCCCCTGCCCCAGCGATCCGGTGGTGGCATCCACGCCGCGTGTTTTCAGGCGATCCGGGTGGCTTGGCAGACGCGTTCCGTTCTGGTTTAGCGTGCTCAGCTCTTCACTCGGGAAGTAGCCCTTAATCGCCAGCGTGCTGTACAGCGCCGGGCCCGCATGTCCCTTCGACAGCACAAAGTAATCGCGCTCTGGCCAGTCCGGATCGGCCGGGTCAATTTTCATTACCGCGCCGTACAGAACGGCCAGTGTTTCAACGACTGACATGCTGCCGCCGTAGTGACCAAAACCCAGCTGCGTCAGGGATTTCAGCGTCTCAAGGCGGATCTGACGCGCCAGTTCGGTTATTTCATTTTCATTCATGATTTGGCTCCGGGGTTTTCCTGCGCGTTACCGCTGGCAGGTTTGTTTTTAGCGAAGACGTTGTAGGCCACCAGCAGCGCAAACAACACAACAACCAGTCCGGTGATGGCAAGCGGCGACAGGAAGCGCGCCAGGTTGCCGAGCACAATCCCGACGGCGCCAAAGTCGGCGTCCGAGAAGGTCGTATTCGCAAAGCCAATCGCGCCCAGAACAGGCAGCAGCAGGACCGGCAGGAAGGTGATCAGCAGGCCGTTAGCAAAGGCGCCAATCATCGCCCCGCGACGTCCGCCGGTGGCGTTCCCAAACACGCCCGCCGTTGCACCAGTGAAGAAATGCGGCACGACGCCCGGCAGGATCAGCACCCAGCTAAACTGACCGCAGATGAACAAGCCTACAATCCCGCCGAGGAAGCTGAACAGGAAGCCAATCAGCACCGCGTTTGGCGCATACGGGTAGACCACCGGGCAGTCCAGCGCAGGTCGCGCATTGGGCACCAGTTTTTCCGAGAAGCCGGTAAAGGCCGGGACAATTTCCGCCAGAATCAGGCGCACACCCTGCAAGATGATAAACACGCCTGCCGCGAAGGTGATGGCCATAATGATGGCGTACACCAGGTAGTTCTGGCCGCCGCTGAAGGTGGCCTCCACGTACTCACGCCCGGCGCTCACCGCCATAATCAGGTAGATAATCATCATGGTCAGTGAGATGGAGATCGAACTGTCGCGCAGGAAGCTGAGGTTCTTCGGCAGGTTCATCTCTTCGGTGGAGCGCGAGCCTTTACCGACCTTGCTGCCAATCCAGCCGGACAGCACGTAGCCCAGCGTGCCGAAATGACCGAAGGCAATCTCATCGTTGCCGGTAATACGCTTCATATAGCGCTGCGCAATCGCCGGGAAGAAGGCCATAATCAGGCCGAGGATCAACGAACCGGTGAAGACCAGCCCTACCCCTTCGAAGCCTGCGACCGTCAGGATCACGCCAATCATGCACGCCATGTAGAAGGTGTGATGCCCGGTCAGGAAGATGTACTTCAGGCGGGTAAAGCGCGCGACAATAATATTCGCCACCATCCCGAAAGCCATAATGAGCGCGGTGGAGGCACCATATTTTTCCAGGGCAATTGACACAATAGCTTCATTGTTGGGAATAATGCCCTGAATATTAAAGGCGTGCTCAAACATACCACCGAGCGGATTTAAAGAGCCCACCAGCACGGTTGCGCCGCCGCCCAGTACAATAAAGCCGAGAATGGTTTTAATTGTGCCTTTTACCACATCTGAAAAGGCTTTTTTCTGCGCCACCAGACCAATCAGGGCAATTAACCCGACCAGGACTGAAGGGACTTTTAAAATATCAACAACGAAATTCAGCGTTTCAAGGATAAACATATCCACCTCGCCTTTTCAGGATTATTGTCTTTCGAACCAGGCGCGCAGCTGCGCTTCGAGTTCGTTGATATCGATAATATTGTTGATCACCACCAGCTGGCTTTCCGGCACGCTGGCGCTGGCGGCAATGTCTTTCGCCATTACAAACAGGTCCGCCGCGCCTGGCGTGGCCGAGGAGAGATCGGAGTGTTCAACCTCTGCCTCAATTTCCAGTTTTTTGAGCACCTTTTTAATATTCATTTCGACCATAAAACTGCTGCCCAGGCCGGAGCCGCAAATAGCCATGATTTTCATTGTTATCCCCTTTTTTAAGTAGAGTACGCCCCATCACGCTGACGCGTAATGTTGAGATGAATCGGATTAAATAATTAAATCAGAAGCGATTGATGATGGTTTTTATCTCCTCCAGCGTATTCGCCCGATGTAATTCAGCCATATCTTCGTCGCTGGAAAATAATTCCGCTAAGGCTGAGATCATTTCGATATGGCTATGCTTGTCCGGCGCCGCCAGCATCACAATCACATCGACGGGGTCAAACTCACCGGCACCAAAAGAGACGCCCTGTTTCAGTTTTAATAATGACAGGCCAAGTCCTTTCGCTCCTTCTTCCGGTCGCGCATGTGGCATTGCCAGTCCTGGAGCCAGCACATAGTAGGGACCTAACGTATGGTGCTGCTCGACGATAGCCGTAACATATTCCGGCGCGATAACCTGCAAATCCAGCAGCGGTTTCGCGCACAGTTCCAGCGCCTGGGGCCAGCTTTCAACGCTATCCTGTAGGATGATGGTTGTATCATATATCCACTTTTTGAGCATTTTTCCCTCCCGCTAAAGACCAGACATGGGCAAACTCTATTCAACCCATCAATCAATGACTGCGATCGCGATCACAAAGATAGCGCTACCAACGACTAACATGCAGAACTGTGATAGCGCTATCAAATTGCTATCCTGGTGCGAAATCACAGCAAAAAAAGGGATTTAAGGCGTATACTGCCTGTCACGTAAAATGAAGGATGAAACTGAATCGCGTCCTGTCAGCAGGAAGATGTATGTCTTTAACCCGAAAACGGCGCAGTACCGGAAAAGTAACGCTCGCGGATGTCGCACAGCTTGCCGGCGTAGGCACGATGACTGTTTCCCGTGCCCTCCGCACGCCCGAACAGGTTTCCGATAAACTGCGTGAAAAAATTGAAGCCGCGGTGCAGGAGCTGGGTTATATGCCCAATCTTGCCGCCAGCGCACTGGCATCGGCGTCGTCATGGACGATTGCGATGGTTGTTCCCAATCTTTCCGAAGCTGGCTGTTCCGAGATGTTCGCCGGACTACAGCAGGTGCTCCAGCCAGCCGGATATCAGATCATGCTGGCGGAATCTCAGCATCGTCTTGAACAGGAAGAGAAACTGCTTGAAACGCTGCTGGCCTCGAACATCGCCGCGGCGATACTGCTCAGCGTCGAGCACTCCGATACCGTGCGACACTGGCTAAAAAACGCCTCTATCCCGGTGATGGAAATGGGTGCAATGCGTGCCGATCCTATTGATATGAATATCGGGATTGATAACGTCGCCGCCATGTATGAACTTACCGAAATGGTGATTCAGCGCGGCTACCAGAATATCGGCCTGCTGTGCGCTAACCAGGAGCAGTGGATTTTTCAGCAGCATTTGCAGGGCTGGTACAAGGCGATGCTGCGCCACCACCTGTCGCCAAACAGAGTGATTAATGCCGCCATGCCGCCGAGCTTTTCCACCGGTGCGGCACAATTGCCGGAGTTTCTGCTGGCGTGGCCGGAGCTGGATGCGCTGGTGTGCGTATCAGATGAACTGGCCTGCGGCGCGCTATATGAGTGCCAGCGTCGGCGCATCAAGGTGCCGGACGATTTAGCGGTCGTGGGCTTTGGCGACAGCGACGTCAGCCGCGTCTGTCAGCCGCCGCTGACGACGATGGCAGTACCGCATCGCAAGATTGGGATTGAAGCCGGGAAAGCGTTACTGGAACGTCTGAATGACGGAGACTGGCGCGACCATAAACCCATCGCGTCCAGCCTGTGTCTGCGGGAAAGCTGTTAAGGCTTACTCAGCCTCTTCCTCTTTTTCCGCCTTATTTTCCGGTTTAGCGGATTCGTTTTTGGCGTTGCGGGTCATCCACAGCGCCAGTGCTTTAAGGGAATCCGGCGTGAATTCGTCGCAACGCGCGGTGATCTCTTCCGGCGTCATCCAGCACACTTCGCTCACTTCCTCTTCCTGCAAGGCGAAAGGTCCGTGGGAAACGCAGCTAAACAGCCCGCCCCAGACGCGACAATGCTCATCTTCGAAATAAAACTGTCCGTGCTCGGCAAACGGCACGCCAGCGATACCTAACTCTTCTTCCGCTTCACGACGCGCGGAATCCAGCAATACTTCATCGGCCTGCACGACGCCACCCGCTGTGGCATCCAGCATACCAGGAAGAAAATCTTTGGTGTCGGTGCGACGCTGGACCAGAATCTTGCCCATGCCGTCATGAACAACGATGTAAGTCGCGCGGTGACGCAGACGCTCCGCACGCATTTGTTCGCGGCTGGCCTGCGCGATCACTTCATTCTCTTCGCTGACAATGTCAACCCACTCAGTACTTGCCAAATGATTCTGCTCCACCATCGGGAAACCTTCTCGTCTAAGCGCTCTTTCGGCGCGTTTGCAGTTGTGGTGTAACTTACGGATTAATCGCTATCTGCGCAATAACTTGCTGATCATTAAGTGCGATAACGCTTAATGTCCCGTCTTCATACATGCCGTAGCTTGCCGGGTTACCGCCTTTAGGAATGCTGACAGACCCGGGGTTAAAGTGGTAAAACGCCCCGCGTTTTTCCGCCACCGGAATATGAGTATGACCATAAACCAGGACATCGCCAGCGGCGAGTGACGGCAGGTTATCCGGGCCGAACAGGTGCCCGTGGGTCAGGAACAAACGGCTGTTTTCCATCAACACCTGTTGCCAGGGAGCGGTGATGGGAAATTGCAGCAGCATCTGGTCAACTTCGCTGTCGCAGTTGCCGCGAACGGCGATAATGCGCGAGGCAAAATGATTAAGTTTTTCCGCCACCTGCGCGGGAGCATAGCCTTCCGGCAACGCATTGCGTGGGCCGTGGTTTAACACATCGCCCAGGATCACCAGCCATTGCGCCCCGCTTTGGGCAAACAGAGATAACACGCGTTCGGTCGCGGGCAGCGATCCATGAATATCCGACGCAAACATCAGTTTCATCAGTTACTCCTCGGGAATTCAGACTGCCCCTATCATACCTCAAGCGCCCCGTCTTATCAGCCCGCGCGCTTAGCAGAGAGTGCCAGATAGCGCTGTACCGACGCGCGTTGCCACTGGAATGTGGCGTAATCCACCAGCAGCTGTGGGACGTCATCGCCGTTGAGGATAAGGCGATTGAGCATCAGCGCCAGATCGGTGTCGGCAATACACCACTCGCCAAACAGGTTTGGGTTACCCTGTGACAGCAGCGATGACGCGGTATCAATCAGCTTCCGGGCGCTGGATAAGCCTTCCTCGCTGAGGGCGGGCTTTTTGACGCCAGCGAACACCACGTCCGTGGAGCGTTCTGTGCGAATCGGCACCAGGTCGCTACGCAGCCACGCCTGGATCTGGCGGGCGCGGGCGCGCTTTTGCAGATCGTGAGGATAGATGCGTTCCCACTCTGGTGGGGCAAAGCAGTCTTCAAGGTACTCGTCAATCGCTGAGGATTCACTCAACTCAAAACCGTCAATCTCCAGCACAGGGACACGGCGGGTGAGCGCGTAGCCCTGCCACTGAGGCTTCAGATGTTCGCCGCTGTCCAGGTCAACGGTTTTCAGACTAAAAGTTAGCCCCTTTTCTGCCAGCGCCACATAAACGCTCATGACATAAGGAGAAAAAAAGTTCGCATCGGACCACAACGTTATTACAGGCTGGCTCATAACATCCTCTTCGGCTGATCGGTTTTCACTCAACATATAATCTCTTTGCCTCGCTGTCACTTGATGAAAACTCACGATTTACAACAAGCACCTATACTGATTTTTCATGGCAACACTATTCGCACTGACAGGAGTTGAGAATGATAGATCTCTATTATGCCCCCACCCCTAATGGCCATAAGATCACCCTCTTTCTTGAAGAAGCCGAACTGGACTACCGGATCATTCGCGTGGATATCAGCAAAGGCGATCAGTTCCGCCCCGTTTTTCTGGCCATCTCGCCCAACAATAAAATTCCGGCCATCATTGATAACCTGCCTTCTGACGGGGGCAAACCGTTAAGCCTGTTTGAGTCCGGAGAGATTTTGCTTTATTTGGCAGAGAAAACCGGCAAGCTCCTGAGCGGGGAGTTGCGCGAGCGTCATCACACGCTGCAATGGTTATTCTGGCAGTCGAGCGGTCTGGGGCCGATGCTGGGGCAGAATCATCACTTTACCGCCTATGCGCCGCAGACGATCCCTTACGCCATTGAGCGATATCAGGTCGAAACCCAGCGCCTGTACGGGGTCCTGAACCGTCGGCTGGAAAAATCACCGTGGCTGGGAGGTGAGCATTACAGCATCGCAGATATCGCCTGCTGGCCGTGGATCAACACCCATGAACGCCACCGGATCGACCTGGCCACTTATCCGGCGGTTAACAACTGGTTTGAGCGCATCCGGACCCGCCCGGCAACCGAACGCGCCATGCAAAAAATCCATCAGATTTGAGCCTGTGCCCCGTTGGGTGCAGGTGTTCTCCTCATGTATGATGAGGTAAAAATACTGACACGGAGAAAACCTGCAATGTCCCAGCATGACGCTATTATTCGTATAAAAAACCTACGCTTACGCACATTCATTGGTATCAAAGAGGAGGAGATCGCGAATCGCCAGGATATCGTGGTGAATGTAGTGATCCATTACCCGGCAGACAAGGCGCGCGCCAGCGAGGACATCAATGACGCGCTGAACTATCGCACGATCACCAAAAGCATCATCCAGTACGTTGAGAACAACCGTTTTGCGCTACTGGAAAAATTAACTCAGGATGTGCTCGACATCGCACGCGAGCACCACTGGGTCACTTATGCTGAAGTGGAGATCGATAAACTTCACGCCCTGCGCTACGCCGACTCCGTCTCCATGACGTTAAGCTGGCAGCGCCAGGCGTAAACCTGGAGGTTGTATGAAGATCCTGCTCACCGGCGGTACGGGGCTGATTGGTCGCCATCTCATTCCACGTTTGCAGGCGTTGCATCACGACATTACCGTGGTCACGCGCAGCCCGGAGAAAGCGCGCCAGGTGCTGGGCACCGGCGTTGAGATCTGGAAAGGCCTGGCGGAACGGCAGGATCTGAACGGCTTTGACGCCGTCATCAACCTCGCAGGCGAGCCTATCGCTGATAAACGCTGGACCGAAGAGCAAAAACAGCGTTTATGCAGCAGCCGCTGGAACATGACCGAAAGGCTGGTTGAGCTGATTCGTAACAGCGAGATGCCGCCCTCGGTGCTGATTTCCGGCTCTGCAACAGGCTACTATGGCGATCTTGGTGAAGTGGTGGTGACCGAAGAAGAGCCGCCGCACAACGAGTTTACCCATAAACTCTGCGCCCAGTGGGAGCGTATCGCCTGCGGGGCGCAGAGCGATAACACCCGCGTCTGCCTGCTGCGCACCGGCGTGGTGCTTGCTCCGAAAGGCGGTATTCTCGGTAAAATGTTGCCGCCGTTTAAAATGGGGCTTGGCGGGCCCATCGGCAACGGTCGTCAGTATCTGGCGTGGATCCATATCGACGATATGGTCAACGGTATTCTCTGGCTGCTGGATAACGACCTGCGCGGGCCGTTTAACATGGTATCTCCCTACCCCGTACGTAATGAACAGTTTGCTCACGCCCTGGGTCATGCCCTGCATCGCCCGGCGGTACTGCGCGTGCCTGCGACGGCGATTCGGCTGTTGATGGGCGAATCTTCGGTGCTGGTGCTGGGCGGCCAGCGCGCGCTGCCAAAACGGCTGGAAGCGGCCGGATTTACGTTCCGCTGGTATGACCTGGAAGAGGCGCTGGGGGATGTGGTGCAGTGAATATGTTAGAGTTATACGCCATCTCTGGATGATATGGCGTAACTATGGCAACCATCACCACAACCCGGCTTCACCTCACCCCTTTCGAACCTTCTGACTGGGCGTTCTTTCGCTCTCTGCGCGAAGACCCCAACATCATGCGCTATATGGCCGCTATCATGCCTGAAAAAGAGACGCGCCGCGTATTTGCCGCGCGCCTGATGGCGGAGCATGTCTTTGTGATCCGTCTGCATAACGACGTTACGCCGCTCGGGGATATCGGCCTGCAAATCAGTGCGGCGAACCGTGAAGAGGCGGATATTGGCTACACGGTTGTGCCTGACGCGCAGGGAAAAGGCATTGCCAGCGAGGCGCTGCGGGCGGTGTGTGAGTATGCATTTAACCAGACGGGCGTGAAGGCGCTTAACGCGTACGTGCTGGCGGATAATGGCGGGTCGGTGCGGGTTCTTGAGAAAGCAGGTTTTGTGCGCACACAGGTACTGGAGAAGGCGTACGAGATTAACGGCGTACGGTATGACGACTGGGTGTATCGGCTGGAGTGTGGTGCGGTCTGAATGCCGGGCGGCACTGCGTTTGCCCGGCCTACGGTTTTTGTAGGCCCGGTAAGCGAAGCGCCACCGGGCAATTGGGCGGCTCTGCGGCCTGATGCCCTCACCCCGGCCCTCTCCCACAGGGAGAGGGAGAAAGGCCAAACCTACTTCAACGAGCCTTTCAGGAACTGCTGCAAACGCGGGCTTTGCGGGTTCGCCAGCACTTCGTCCGGATGCCCCTGCTCCTCAATCTTGCCCTGATGCAGGAAGATAACGTGGTTAGAAACGTTACGGGCGAAGCCCATCTCGTGCGTCACCACCACCATCGTTTTGCCCTCTTCCGCCAGCTTCTGCATGATGCGCAGCACTTCGCCAACGAGTTCCGGGTCCAGCGCGGAAGTCGGTTCGTCAAACAGTAATACTTCCGGCTCCATCGCCAGCGCGCGGGCGATGGAAACACGCTGCTGCTGTCCCCCTGACAGGTGCGCCGGATATTTGATCTGCTGCCGCTCGTCGATACCCACTTTCGCCAGGTATTTGACCGCACGCTCGCGGGCTTCCTGCTTGCTTAAGCCGAGCACCTGAACCGGCGCTTCCATCACGTTCTCCAGCACCGTCATGTGGCTCCAGAGATTGAAGTGCTGGAATACCATTGTCAGACGCGTACGCAGCAGGCGCAGCTGATTTTTATCCGCCACTTTAAGCTGACCGTCTTTATCACGGACCATGTTGATGTTCTGTCCGCTCACCACAATCGACCCTTCACTCGGCTTTTCGAGGAAGTTGATGCAGCGCAGGAAGGTACTTTTACCCGAACCTGATGAGCCGATAATACTGATCACGTCGCCCGCGTTAGCCTCCAGCGACACCCCTTTCAGCACTTCATGTTCGCCGTAGCGCTTGTGCAAATCAATTACGTTTAATTTGTTCTCAGCCATCATAAATTCTCAGTGCGTCGACGGTTTTATATGCTGCAACCAGCGTTTTTCAGCCTTACGGAACAGGCTGATCAGGACGTAAGAAATGATCAAATAGAGCACTGCCGCAATGCCAAACGCCGTAAACGGCTGGTAGGTGGCAGAGTTAATATCGCGGGCAATCTTTAACAGATCCGGCACCGTGGCGGTAAACGCCAGTGCCGTCGAATGCAGCATTAAAATCACTTCGTTGCTGTACGCCGGCAGCGCAATGCGCAGCGCTGAAGGCAGAATAATACAGCGGTAGAGCTTCACGGAGGAAAAGCCATACGCGCGCGCCGCCTCAATCTCACCGTGCGGCACGGAACGAATGGCCCCGGCGAAGATTTCGGTGGTATAGGCGCAGGTATTAAGGGTCAGCGCCAGCACCGTACAGTTCAGACCGCTGCGGAAGAACGCGTTCAGCATCTCGGTGCCTTTCACGATCTCCAGCGTGTACATTCCGGAATAGAACACCAGCAGCTGCACGTACAGCGGCGTACCGCGAAACACGTAGGTGAACAGCCAGACCGGAAACTGGATAAATTTATTGTTCGACACGCGGCCAATGGCGAGAAACACCGCCAGAATGCCGCCCATGACCACCGAGGAGATCAGCAGCCACAGCGTGATCGCCACGCCAGTAAAGCGGTAGCCATCCGTCCACAGCAGGGATTTCCAGTACTCCTGAATAATCTCAATCACAGGTCAGCCCTCTTCACACCCACGGAGTAGCGACGTTCGAGCAGAAGCAGCACACCATTGGAGACGGTCGTAAAGACCAGATAGATTACGCCGCAGACCACCGCAAAATAGAACGGTTCCCAGGTGCTTTTACCCGCCAGCTGCGTGGCCTTCACCACATCTTCCAGACCCAGCAGGGAGACCAGCGCCGTTGCCTTGAGAATAACCTGCCAGTTGTTACCGATGCCCGGCAGCGCGTAGCGCATCATGGCCGGGAACATGATCCGGCGAAACGTTTGTGAGGAGGTAAAACCGTAGGCGGTCGCCGCTTCAATGTGCCCTTTCGGCACGGCCATGTAAGCGCCGCGAAAGGTCTCAGTGAAATAAGCACCGTAGATAAAACCAAGGGTAATAATACCGGCCACCATCGGGTCGATATCGATCTGATCCATGCCGATGGCATCCGTGACGCCGTTAAGTGCGATTTGCAGGCCATAAAAGATCAGCAGCATCAGCACCAGGTCAGGCACGCCGCGAATCAGCGTGGTATAGCCTTCAAATATCAGCGCCAGCGGTCTGTTGGCGGATAACTTTGCCCCCGCGCCCGCCAGGCCTATCAGCACCGCCAGCACCACGGAGCTGATAGCCAGCTCAAGGGTGACAAGCGCGCCCTGTAAAATAACGCCAGAAAATCCGTACAGCATACCGCGTGCCCTGTCGTCTCGTGAGTGGTGGAACCGTGTCTTTTCCCCTCCCGCAACGGGAGGGGCCGCACGTTATCAGACGGGGCGATTAGCCGCCGTAAACATTAAAATCGAAGTACTTTTTCGCCAGCTTGTCGTAGGTGCCGTCCGCGCGCATCTCGGCGAACGCTTTGTTCAGGGCTTCACGCAGTTCGTTGTCTTCTTTCCGCAGGCCCATACCGGTGCCAACGCCAAAGAGTTTTTCGTCCTTAATGGACGGACCGCCAAACTTGTAATCTTTACCCACAGGCTGTTTCAGGAAGCCTTCGCTTGCCGCCACTTCATCCTGGAATGCCGCGTCAATACGGCCTGCCGTCAGGTCTGCGTAGATGTTTTCCTGACCCTGGTAAGAGACAATTTCAATCCCCTTTGGCGCCCAGTGCTCGTTACCGTAGGTTTCCTGCGTCGTACCCTGCAACACGCCCACGCGTTTGCCCTTCAGAGATTCAAGGGTTGGCTGAATGTCAGAGGATTTCGCCACCACCAGACGTGAGTCAGCCGCGTAGAGTTTGTCCGTGAAGGCAATCTCCTGCTGACGTTTTTCGGTGATAGACAGGGAGGACATGATCACGTCAATTTTTTTCGCTTTCAGGGACGGGATTAGCGCGTCCAGCGGGTTTTCAACGTAGGTACATTGCGCTTTAATGCGTTTGCACAGCTCGTTAGCCAGATCGATGTCAAAACCGACCAGTTCCCCCTTCACATTTTTCGATTCGAAAGGCGCGTAGGTTGGGTCAGTCCCAATACGAATTTTCTGCGGAATGGCTGCGAATGCTGCGGTGGCGCTGGAAAAGGCCAGTACCAGAGAAAGTGACAACACCAGTTTTTTCATATCTGTCCTCAACAAACTGTCTAAATACGAGATTTTACGACTACGGGGTGCCGTTAATGTGCCATTAATCCCCTCACTCAGGCAAAGATTAATGCCTCTGAGCGGGAATTTTTGCATTTAAAATGCTTAACTATGCACACAGCGTTCCAGTATGGTGCATTGCTTGCACCATACTGGAACACTTCCCCTAAAGATGCACCACATCAGTGCATCTCATTCAGGTATTAATCACCGTAGACGTTGAAATCAAAGTATTTCTTCGCCAGTTTGTCGTAGGTACCGTCTTTACGCAGCTCATTAAACGCTTTGTCGAAGGCGGCTTTCAACTCGGTATCATCCTTACGCAGACCAATACCGGTGCCGTCGCCAAAGTATTTTTTGTCTTTCACCGACGGGCCGGCAAAGGCGTACTCTTTACCCGCAGGCTGTTTCAGGAAGCCTTCGCTCGCGGCGACTTCATCCTGAAACGCGGCATCCAGACGGCCTGCCGCCAGGTCAGAGTAGATCAGATCCTGGTTCTGGTAAGCGACCACATCGACGCCTTTCTCGCGCCAGTTAGCATTGGCGTAACCTTCCTGGGTCGAGCCCTGAAGCACGCCAACATGTTTGCCTTTCAGCGAGTCGATGGTCGGCTGGATTGGCGAGCCTTTCGCGGCAATCAAACGTGAGTCGGCAGCGTAGAGCTTCTCTGAGAAGGCGATCTCCTGCTGACGTTTTTCCGTTATGGAGAGAGAAGAGATAATGGCATCAATTTTCTTGGCTTTCAGCGACGGGATCAGCGCGTCAAAGTCACTGCCCACCCATGTGCATTTCACTTCCATGCGTTTGCACATCTCATTTCCCAGATCGATATCAAACCCCACGAAGTCGCCTTTCGCATCCTTGGAGGAGAATGGCGCGTAGGTTGCGTCTGTACCGATACGAACTGTCTGTGGTAGCGCTGCATAGCTACTTGCTGCTGCACTCAAGCCCACGAGCAAAGACAGAGCCAGAACCGTCTTCTTCATACATTTACCCTCAAGAACCGTGATTTTATTATGGTTTATGTTGTGTGTTGTGTTGCAGGCTGCTCTTGCAGGTCTTATGCCACATTGTCGTCGGGTTAAAACTACGACGTTAAATATGTTAATAAAACGTTGCGATACTGCCTTAATGGTGAAAGATAGCAGGTCTGCCGAACGAACCGGAAAGAGAAAAAGGGAAAAAGCGAATTAAATGTCGAGGATATGATCGCGGTTGCAGTTTTGCCCTGAAACAGGGCAAACAGTCATTTCATGCACCTTGCTTGTGCACAGCTTCACGCCCCCTGCCAGCGGGTAAAGAGATCTTCCGGCAGGTCTATATCGAACTGATCCAGCACGCGGTTAACGGTCTGGTTGATGACATCGTCCAGCGTTTGTGGACGATGATAGAACGCGGGGACCGGCGGCATTATCACAGCTCCCAGTTCGGCTGCCTGCGTCATTAAACGCAGATGTCCCAGGTGTAGCGGCGTTTCCCGCACGCAGAGCACCAGAGGACGACGCTCTTTCAGCACCACGTCCGCCGCACGCGTCACCAGCGTGTCGGTATAGCTGTTTACGATACCGGAGAGGGTTTTAATCGAACAGGGCAAAATAACCATGCCGGCCGTTTTAAACGAGCCCGAAGAGATGCTGGCGGCGATATCGCGGGCATCGTGGACAACATCAGCCAGCGCCTGAACGTCGCGCAGAGAGAGATCGGTTTCAAGAGAGAGGGTCTGACGCGCCGCCTGGCTCATCACCAGATGGGTTTCTACGCCAGCAACGTCACGCAGCACCTGTAACAGCCGGACGCCATAAATCGCGCCGCTGGCACCGCTGATCCCTACAATGAGTCGTTTCATGATTTTTGCCCTTGCTGATTTCAGGGCTGACTGTGCAGGATTTTACGGGGAGTTGCAAGTGAGGGCGAGCCCCCTCACTTGCCGGAGCATTAACCTTCGTTGTGCATCTCTAAGCTTTCGAGATCGTTTTGCAGCTGGACGGCTTTCGCATCGTCGTTACGCAGAGAATCAAGGTAGTCGAGATACTGCTGGTCTACGTCTTTTGTCACGTAGATCCCATTGAATACCGAGCATTCGAACTGCTGAATATCCGGGTTCTCGGCGCGCACCGCATCGATCAGATCGTTCAGATCCTGGAAAATCAGGCCATCGGCCCCGATGATCTGGCGAATCTCATCCACTTCTCGGCCATGCGCAATCAGCTCATTAGCGGTTGGCATATCAATGCCATACACGTTCGGGAAGCGAATTTCCGGCGCTGCGGAGGCGAGATATACTTTCTTCGCCCCGGCCTCACGCGCCATCTCGATGATCTGCTCAGACGTCGTGCCGCGCACAATGGAGTCGTCCACCAGCAGCACGTTCTTGTCGCGGAACTCGGCACGGTTAGCGTTCAGCTTACGACGTACGGACTTACGACGCAGCTGCTGGCCCGGCATGATAAAGGTGCGGCCAACGTAGCGGTTTTTCACGAAGCCCTGACGGTACGGCTTGTCCAGAATACGGGCAATTTCCAGCGCGATATCACAGGAGGTTTCAGGGATTGGGATCACGACGTCGATGTCGAGATCGTCCCACTCGCGGGCAATCTTCTCGCCCAGCTTCGTCCCCATGTTGACGCGCGCGCTGTAAACGGAAATTTTGTCGATGAACGAGTCCGGACGCGCGAAGTAAACGTATTCGAACAGGCACGGGTTGCTCACCGGGTTGTCGGCGCACTGGCGGGTAAACAGCTGGCCCTTCTCGGTGATGTAGACCGCTTCGCCTGGCGCGACATCACGCAGGAATTCGAAGCCCAGCGTGTCCAGCGCCACGCTTTCGGAGGCAACCATGTACTCGGAACGGCCATCGCCGAGGTCACGTTTGCCGAGCACCAGCGGGCGAATGCCATTTGGATCGCGGAAGGCCACCATGCCGTGACCGATAATCATCGCCACGCAAGCGTACGCGCCACGGATCTGGCGATTAGTCGCGGCAACGGCGGCAAAAATGTTGTCTGCTTCCAGCGGATAATGGCGGAAGTTATCCAGCTCGCTGGCAAAGATATTGAGCAGGATTTCAGAATCAGAGGTGGTATTAATGTGGCGACGTTTCTCTTCAAACAGCTTTTTACGCAGCTCGTGGGCATTGGTCAGATTGCCATTGTGGGCAAGCGTGATGCCATACGGGGAGTTAACGTAAAAAGGCTGAGCCTCAGAGGCGCTGGAACTACCAGCAGTAGGATAACGAACGTGACCGATCCCCATATTACCTTGCAGACGCTGCATATGGCGGGCTTCAAACACATCGTTTACCAGGCCGTTCGCCTTGCGTAAACGGAAGCAGTTGTTTGCATCAATAGTGATGATACCCGCAGCATCCTGCCCACGGTGCTGAAGCACCGTTAACGCGTCATAAATCGACTGGTTTACCGGCATGAAACCGGCGATACCGACAATACCGCACATTCGTCTTTTCCTCGTTAAGCCACATCTCAGGGTTTATGCCCTGGGCAAGAAACTCGACGAGCTTTGCAGATAGTCAAAGAACCATCTGATGATGAAGCTGAACTCCGGAATGAGCTGCGATTTTTGCCAGTCTTCACTTTTGGAGAACCCGGTAAAGGTATCCAGGAAGAACAGGATCGCGGCCACAATCAGCACGCCTCGCAACGCGCCGAAACAGATGCCGAGCACCCTGTCCGTTCCTGACAGACCGGTTTTCTCGACCAGTTGACCTATCACGTAATTGACGATAGCGCCGACAATCAGCGTCGCGATAAACAGCACCGCGATGGCGATTCCGTTTCGGACCAGTTCATCTTCAAAGCCCGTGAACCAGACAGACAGGTAAGTGTAGTAATGACTGGCAACAAAGAAAGCACAACCCCAGGTTACCAGCGATAACGCTTCACGAACAAAGCCACGGATCAGGCTAACCAGACAGGAAAAACCAATCACCGCAATGATGGCGTAATCAATCCAGACCATATGTGTCCCACGATTAAACGCCCTGTCATCCAGTTCGGGGCGAATTCTAACAGAAAAAGAAAACGTTTGCGTAGGGATTTCCTTCCCACGCGTAAATAAAAAAGGCGCTGAAAAAATGCTCAACGCCCCTCCGCCTGACGTCTCTGTGGACGTCTGCTTTCTCCCCCTCACCCTAACCCTCTCCCCAAAGGGGAGAGGGAATTATTTGCACCCTCTCCCCTTTGGGGAGAGGGCCGGGGTGAGGGGAGCCTTATCAGTTTGCGCTGTAGTTCATCACCACACCGCTCAGGCCGGAGATTTGCTTCAGCTCGCCAAGCGAACCTTTGAGCTTATCTTTAGACGCATCCGGCCCCACGAGGATACGGGTAATTTTACCCTGTACCGGCGTGGTGGGTGAAGTATAAACACGGTATCCCGCGCCGCGCAGTTTACTCACAATCTCATTGACCTTATCTGCATTTTTCAATGCACCGAGCTGAACGACATAGGCTTTGCCGGTAGGGGCCGCGTCCTGTTTCGCCGGCGGTGGCGTTTCTGAAGCGGCTGCCAGTTGCTCGGCCGCTTTATCCCGCTGCGATTTCGGCTGCGGCTTCTCCACCGGTTTCGGCTTCTCAACAGGCTTAGGCTGTTCTACCGGCACCGGATCAATCTCGATGTTATTGTTCGTCGCCAGACGCGACGGGTCAAGAGACGGCGCGGCTGCATCACCTGCGCGCACCTCTTCCGCTGCGCCTTCAGGCGGCTGGGCTGGCAGCGCCTGCGTTGCCGCTGGCAGCATATCGGGCTCGTCGCGATCGCCCGGTTTGGGTACCAGCGGAATGGCCGCAAATTCATCCTGGTAATGCTTTTTCTGCCCGTCGAGCAATCCCGGGAGAATAATCACCCCGAGCGCGACCAGCACAATGGTTCCTGTTAAACGGTTCTGAAACTTACTCGCCACCGGTTCTCCCCGCGTCCATCACTTCCATGACATGTGCCACCGTGTGGAATGACCCACACACCAGCACGGTATCTTCTGGTTTAGCCTCCGCCATCGCGGCACGCCAGGCCGAAACCACACTGCTGTAGATTTCGCCTTTGCCGAGATGTTCCATCAACTGCTCAGCAGTCGCGCCGCGCGGCCCTTCCAGAGGAGCACAATACCAGCTATCGACCACACTCTCCATGCAGGCCAGCGTGCCGCCGATATCTTTATCATGAAGCATACCGATAACCGCCAGCACGCGCCCGGTTTTTGGTAACGATTTGAGACGTCCTGCGAGGTACGCCGCCGCATGCGGGTTATGTGCAACATCCAGAATCAGACGCGGTGACTCACTCACAATCTGAAAACGTCCCGGCAGCAGTGCGTTCTGAATGCCATCGCGGATTGCCTGCTCGCTCACCGCTAACCCGCTGGCGCGCAGGGCTGCCAGCGCAGTCGCCGCGTTAGGCTGTGGCACCTGCGGCAGCGGCAGATTCTCCAGCACGCCCTGCGCATCGCTGAAGCGCCAGCCGTTGTCCTGCACCTCATACTGCCAGTCCACGCCGCGACGCAGCAGACGAGCACCCTTCTCTTTCGCCACTTCAGCGATGGTATGTGGCATGTCCGGTTCGCCAACCACGGCAGGCTTATCGGCCCGGAAAATACCGGCCTTCTCACGGCCAATGCTTTCGCGGTCGGGCCCCAGCCAGTCGGTGTGATCCAGCGCGATGCTGGTGACGACGGCGACATCCGCATCTACCATATTTGTGGCATCCAGACGTCCACCCAGACCCACTTCCAGGATCACCACGTCCAGTTGCGCCTGCTTAAACAGCCACAGCGCCGACAGGGTGCCGTATTCGAAATAGGTTAATGAGGTATCGCCGCGCGCGGCTTCGATAGCGGCAAACGACGCCGTATGGGCCGATTCGGCCAGCTCGGTGTTTTGCACCCGCACGCGCTCGGTGTAGCGCACCAGGTGCGGCGAGCTGTAAACGCCTACCTTATAACCGGCGGCCATCAGGACAGATTCCAGCGTGCGGCAGGTGGTGCCTTTACCGTTAGTGCCGGCCACGGTAAACACGAAAGGCGCAGGTTTCAGCACGTCAAGGCGCGCGGCAACCTGGCTTACGCGCTCAAGGCCCATGTCGATAGTTTTACTGTGCAGGTTTTCCAGATAAGAAAGCCACGCGGCCAGGGGCGACGTGGCTTGAGGAATGCTTTTATTTTCCATGATGCCCGGTTGTCATTAACGGTTTAGAAAGCAAAAGGGCAGCGCCATTTGGCCCTGCCCTTTTCAGTTATCAGGCCTCGGGTTCCTGATCCGGTACCACCACGCCTTCGCGCGGCTCGTCCGGGCTCGGCGACGGCAGATTCATCAGCTTCGCCAGGACGCTTGCCAGTTTGAGGCGCATCTCCGGGCGGCGGACGATCATGTCGATAGCACCCTTCTCAATGAGGAACTCACTGCGCTGGAAGCCCGGCGGCAGTTTCTCACGTACGGTCTGCTCGATAACGCGAGGACCGGCAAAGCCGATCAGCGCTTTTGGCTCAGCGATGTTCAGGTCGCCCAGCATCGCGAAGCTTGCAGAAACGCCGCCCATGGTTGGGTCGGTCAGTACCGAGATGTACGGCAGACCGCGCTCCTGCATTTTCGCCAGCGCGGCAGAGGTTTTCGCCATCTGCATCAGGGACATCAGCGCTTCCTGCATTCGTGCGCCACCGGAGGCAGAGAAGCAGATCAGCGGGCAGTTGTCTTCCAGCGCCTGCTCAACGGCACGCACGAAACGCGCACCAACCACAGAGCCCATTGAGCCGCCCATAAAGGCGAACTCAAACGCGGCGGCAACCACCGGCATCTCATGCAGGGTGCCTTTCATGACGATCAGCGCGTCTTTCTCGCCGGTCTCTTTCTGTGCAGAGGCCAGACGATCTTTGTATTTTTTGGAGTCGCGGAACTTAAGCACATCTTTTGGCTCCAGTTCGCTGCCCAGTTCTACCAGAGAACCTTCGTCCAGCAGGCTATGCAGGCGGTTGCGCGCCGACATACGCATATGGTGGTCACACTTCGGACACACCTCAAGATTGCGTTCCAGCTCTGCGCGATACAGAACCTGGCCGCAGCTATCACACTTCGTCCATACCCCTTCAGGAATGCTCGCTTTACGCGTTGGGGTAATGTTGCTTTTAATTCGTTCAATCCAGCTCATTGATAACCTTTCTGCCTGAACCTGGTCGTATGCCAGTTTTGCTGTAAGAGGCGAATAATGCCATTTTTGCCTCCAACAGACCATGAATGTTGCACATTAAAACATAACAGCCCGAAACTTTGGATAAAAAAGTGGTCGAACCGCCAGCGTGCATTTACTTCGCTTGTTTTGCCGCCGCGCGTTTGTGACGAATAATTTCGATCACACCCGGCAGAACGGAAAGCACAATAATCGCTACAATCAGTAACTTAAGGTTTTCCTGAACCACCGGCAGATCGCCAAACAGGTAGCCCGCATAGGTAAACAGCAGTACCCACAGCAGCGCGCCCACCACGTTGTACATGGCAAAATGACGATAGGACATGTGACCCATTCCCGCCACAAACGGTGCAAATGTGCGCACAATAGGCACAAAACGGGCAAGGATAATGGTTTTACCGCCATGGCGCTCATAGAACGCATGGGTCTTATCTAAATAACTGCGGCGGAAAATCTTCGAGTCCGGATTACTGAACAACCGCTCGCCAAACACCCGCCCGATAGTGTAGTTGACCGCATCACCAATAATCGCGGCGATGATCATCAGGACGACCATCAGATGGACATTCAGGTCATTCGTTGGCAGCGCGGATAACGCGCCCGCCACGAACAGCAGTGAATCTCCCGGCAGGAACGGCGTAACCACAAGGCCGGTTTCACAGAACAGAATGAGGAACAGAATGGCGTATACCCAGACGCCGTACTGCGCGACCAGCTCCGCCAGGTGAACATCAATGTGCAGGATGAAATCAATCAGAAAACGTATTACGTCCATATTGTCTAAGCCCTAATTGCGCCTTTGTTTAGTCCGCTAAAAACAGCGGGCCCATTGGCGGTTTTGGCAGGTCGAACCGGTCCGGATAATCCACCGAAACCAGATACAGACCTTCCGCTTTCGCCGTTGCTGCCGCAAGCGTTCTGTCCTTCGCTGCCAGCAGTTCTGCAATCCAGCTCTCCGGCTGGTGTCCGGCGCCCACTTCCATCAGGCTGCCTACAATATTCCGCACCATATGATGTACAAAGGCATTGGCTTTGATATCCACCACCACATACGCGCCATAACGACTGACGTTAATGTGCATGACGTTACGCCACGGCGTACGGGACTGACACTGCACCGCACGAAACGACGTAAAATCATTCTCTCCAATCAGACACTGCGCCGCACGCTGCATACGTTCTGCATCCAGCGGTTCATAAAAATGCGTCACGCCCTGGCTTAACACCGCCGGGCGCAGGCGCTGGTTGTAGATGACATAACGGTAGCGCCGCGCCGTCGCACTGAAACGCGCGTGAAAATCATCCGGCACAGCTTTCACCCAACGCACGGCAATGTCACCAGGCAAATTCGCATTTACACCCAGCGTCCAGGCCGCGTCTTTGCGCACGGCGGTGGTGTCAAAATGCACCACCTGCCCCGTGCCGTGAACGCCGGCATCGGTGCGGCCCGCACAGAAGACGCTTATCGGTTCATTCGCCACCTGAGAGAGCGCTTTCTCCAGCTTCTCCTGGACGCTGCGCACCTCATTCTGCCGCTGCCAGCCATAGTATTTACTGCCATCGTATTCAATGCCGAGGGCAATTCTGTGGACCGGCTTTTGTTCCACATCTGACATCAATACAGATACTCCTGCACCAGTTTTTCCGCGATTTTGACCGCCATCAGCGCGCCGCCAAAACGCACGTTGTCGGCAACGGACCAGAACTGCACCTGCTCAGGCATACCGTAATCGTTACGCACGCAGCCCACAGAGAGATGCGCGCTGCCGGTAGCGTCGCCCACCTGCGTCGGGAATTCACTCTCTTCGGACAGGACAAGGTCCTCTCCGCGGCCAAACGCGTCGCGGGCTTCTTCAGCCGCCAGCGGACGCAGGGCTTCAAACCCGACCATCTGCGCGTGGCCGTAAAAGACCGGAGACTGCACGACGTTCGCGGAGATCATCAGACCGTCATCCTGCAGAATTTTGCGTGCTTCATCGACGATACGACGCTCTTCCCGCACCGAACCTTCACGATCCGGCAGCAGCGGCAGCATGTTGAACGCCAGCTGGCGGCCAAAGAAATCATCTTCGTCGATCGGGATACCGTTCAGCAGCTTCGCGCTCTGCCCTGCCAGTGCGTCTACGGCTTTTTTGCCGTTAGCGGAGGCTGACAGCAGGCTGGTCACGGAAATACGCGACAGGCCACCGTCGTCGATCAGCGGCTTCAGCGCGGTCAGCAGCTGGCTGGTGAGGCTGTTCGGTACTGCAATGATATTGCGGTTGCGGTAGTCAGCCAGCACAAACGGGTTGACGTCCGGCACCACCAGCGGCACATCCGGCTCCAGGGAGAACAGGCCGCTCAGGTCGATCACCAGACAGCCTGAATTGGTCGCTTCTTCAATGTAGGATGCCGTGGCTTCCGCACCTGCGGCAAAAAACGCCAGCTGAGCCTGTGTCCAGTCAAACGCGGCGGCATCCTGCACCATCACGGATTTCCCGCCGAAACGCAGATGTTCTCCTGCGCTGTCGGTACGCGCCAGCGCGTAAATGTCGCCCACCGGGAACTGACGCTCAGCAAGGGTTTCAAGCAGGGCTTCGCCCACGGCGCCAGTGGCACCCAAAATGGCAATGTTCCAGCCTTCAGACATGGTGGTTTACTCCAGAAATAAAAAAGCGTCCCTGCCGGAATATCCGACAGGGAGCATTAAGAAGACATTAACGTGCCGGGTGGTGAACGGCGTTAAATCCCAGCTGATGCAACAGCGCCGCCGCAGGGGCGTCATCGCACATCACATACAGGGAGGACCACTCGCGGCGCTCAAGGTAATTTTTGCGCAGCTTGTCAAACTCACCCGGAATACCCGCCACTTTACGCAGCAGCGCGTCATCGCGGCGCACATCATACACCAAATGCACCAGTCTTTTCAGCGTTGCCTCATCCAGCGGTCCATGAAGGGTAATGCGACCAAATTCCGGGGCGGGCAGCAGCGTATCCAGCGCTACCTGCTGCGGATGGCCGATAAAGGCGCTGTAAGCCTCAAACACCTGGGTTGTGCCACGCGCTTTGCCTTCAAGGGTATAACCCGCGATATGCGCGGTACCCACGTCCACCTTATTCAGCAATGCGACGTTGAGATCCGGCTCTGGCTCCCAGACGTCCAGTACGACGCTAAGATCTTGTCCCTCGTCGAGACATGTCAGCAGCGCCGCGTTATCCACCACCGGTCCCCGGCAGGCATTTATCAGAATAGTGCCAGCCTTCAGACGGCGGATCAGCTTTTCGTCGGCCAGGTGCAGAGTCTTGTACGGCCCTTCTTTAAAGAGCGGCGTATGGAAGGTGATGACATCGCACTCGTCGACCAGCTCATCCAGCGTGCGGAAATCGCCCTCATCGCCGTTATCCTTACGCGGCGGATCGCACAGCAGAGTGCGGATGCCCCAGGCTTCCAGACGCTTTTGCAGACGTCCGCCCACGTTGCCCACACCCACAATCCCGACGGTGCGGTCTTTCAGCGCAAAACCATCGCGCTCGGCCAGCATCAATAGCGAGGAGAATACATATTCCACGACGGCAATGGCGTTACAGCCTGGTGCCGCGGAAAAACCAATCCCCGCCTGCTTAAGCCACTGGTCATCCACATGATCGGTCCCGGCCGTTGCCGTCCCGACAAATTTAACCCCTTTGCCGGTGAGCAGCGCCTCATTTACTTTGGTCACCGAGCGCACCATCAGGGCGTCTGCATCGTCCAGTTCGCTGACCGGAATCGGGCGACCAGGGACAGCCTTAACCTCACCCAGGCGGCTGAACAGCTCACGGGCGTAAGGCATATTTTCATCAACGAGGATTTTCACGTCTGAGTACCTGTTTGAGAGGAAGTAAACCTGCCAAGTGTGCCATAATCTCGCCGCCGGGCATATATCTCCGCCCGGTTACGCAGAGTTTGACTTTAAGGATTTTTGACGATGCAGCCCATTTCAGGTACGCCTCCGCGCCCTCCGGGTGAAGGCCCCGTAACGCCCAACACGCCAGGCGAACAACCGCTCTCCACGCAGCAACGCACCGTACTGGAGCGTCTTATCACGCGTCTTATTGCGTTGACCTCACAGCAAAACGCAGAGGTATGGGCCGGCGTTAAGCACGATTTGGGCGTCAGAAACGATGCGCCGCTACAGTCGCGCCATTTCCCTGCCGCCGAACAAAACCTGAACCAGCGTCTTACCAGCGCACAGCAGCAACATACTACCCGCCAGATTATCTCGCAGCTGACCGAGCTGTTGGGCCAGGGGAATAATCGTCAGGCAGTGAGTGATTTTATCCGTCAACAGTACGGTCATACCGCCCTGAGCCAGCTTTCGCCGGAACAGCTGAAAACCGTGTTGACCCTGCTGCAAAGCAATCAGCTTTCAATCCCGCAGCCGCAACAGCGCCCGTCTACAGAACGGCCATTGCAGCCTGCGGAGCATAATACGCTCAAGCAGATGGTCACTAAGCTGGCTGCCGCCACCGGCGAACCGACAAAGCTTATCTGGCAATCCATGCTGGAACTTTCCGGTGTGAAAGCGGGCGAGATGATCCCGGCAAAACAGTTTACCCATCTGGTCACCTGGCTCCAGGCGCGTCAGACGCTCAGCACCCAGAGCGCTCCGACCCTGCACAGCGTACAGGCGGCACTGAAACAACCGCTGGAACCGCACGAGTTCGATATGATCCGGGATTACGCCCAGCAGAGCTGGCAGGCGACACCGCAAACCGTGCTGACCACCGCGCAGGTACAGGATTTACTGAATCAGATCTTCGTTCGCCGCGCCGAGCGGGAAGGCGGCGTGCCGGAGGTAAGAAACATTCAGCCGATCTACAACCCGCTGTTTGCCCCCGTTGTTGACACGTTCAAGACGCTTTCTGCCCGTCCGGGATTGATGTTTATCGCGTTGCTGATTGCGCTGGCGATTTTCTGGCTGGTTGCTTAAAACTGCCGGGTGGCGGCTACGCCTTACCCGGCCTACGGTTCGCGCGGTTGTAGGCCCGGTAAGCGGAGCGCCACCGGGCAAAAACTACGACCTGCGAAACGCCACCAGCGTCACCACAATCCCCACTACCGCTGACACCGCACCGGCGAGAAATACGGAAGGATAGCCAAACGACGTTGCAAGCAGCCCCGCCAGCGGCCCGGTGATGCCGTAAGAGATATCCTGAAACGCCGCATAGCCGCCCAGCGCCGTGCCGCGCACCTGCGGAGCCACGCGCTTAACCACTTCAACGCCCAGCGCCGGGAAGATCAGTGAGCAGCCGCAGCCGGTTAACGCCGCACCCAGCAGCGCAACGGATGCGGACGGCGCCTGCCAGAGCAGTACGAGACCCACGGTCTCAATGACCAATGACGCCACCGCCACCTTCACGCCGCCAAAGCGATCCGGCATCCAGCCAAACAGCACGCGCATCAATACAAACGCGCCGCCAAAGGCCGTCAGCGTAAAGCCCGCCATCGCCCAGCCGCGGCTCATGAAATAGAGGGAGACAAAGGTACCAATAACCGCGAAGCCTACCCCCTGAAGCGCCAGCCCAAGCCCCGGTTGCCAGATTTGCCCCACCACGCTCCACAGCGAAGGACGCTCGCCTTTATGGGCGGGCACCTTACGCACCGAACCGTTAAACGCCCACGCCAGCAGCGGTAATACCATGGTGGTGCCTGCCAACGCCGCAAAACCAAACTGGCTGTGGATCAGCAGCCCCAGTGGTGCGCCTGCCGCCAGCGCGCCGTAAATCGCCATCCCGTTCCAGGACATCACTTTTCCGGAACGCGCAGGTCCCACCAGCCCCATTCCCCAGGTCAGGGTGCCGGTCAGCAGCTGGCTTTCGCCAAAGCCGAGGATCAGGCGCCCCGCCACCAGCAGCGCGAATTTATACGCTGCATCTATCGGCAACAGCGCCGCCAGCAGCCAGGCTCCCCCCGCCAGCCCGCAGGCAAACATGCCCTGCAACGCCGAGCGTTTTGCGCCGTGCTGATCCGCCAGGCGACCGGCGTAGCCCCGGGTTAAAACCGTCGCTAAAAACTGAATGCCCACCGCAATACCGACCATGGTGTTGCCATAGCCCAGCTCCTGGTGAACGAACAAGGGGATCACCGGCAGCGGCAGACCAACGGTCATGTAGGTCAGAAACACCGCAAAGGCGATGCGGAAAAGGGAAAGGTTCCCGGAAGGAGCGCTCTTCTCAGGGGTAACAGCCTTCATGCATAACTCCGTGTTCAGGCAAAAAAAAAGGGAGCCGCGTGGCTCCCTTCTACTATATCTTCAAACGCTTACGCTTTCAGCTTACGCATCACCAGCGTGGCGTTGGTGCCGCCGAAACCGAAGCTGTTGGACATAACGGTCGTCAGCTCACGTTCGGTGGTTTCGGTCACGATGTTCAGGCCTGCCGCCTGCTCGTCCATCTCGTCGATGTTGATGCTTGGCGCGATAAAGCCGTTTTCCAGCATCAGCAGAGAGTAGATCGCTTCCTGCACGCCCGCCGCACCCAGAGAGTGACCGGTCATGGCTTTGGTTGCAGAGATCGCCGGACTGTTGTCGCCGAACACTTCACGGATCGCACCCAGCTCTTTCACGTCACCTACCGGCGTTGAGGTGCCGTGGGAGTTCAGGTAGTCGATTGGGGTATCAACGCCGTGCATCGCCATCTTCATGCAGCGCACCGCGCCTTCGCCGGATGGAGCAACCATGTCAGCGCCGTCAGACGTTGCGCCGTAGCCCACGATCTCAGCGTAGATGTGCGCGCCACGCGCCAGCGCGTGTTCCAGCTCTTCAACCACAACCATACCGCCGCCGCCAGCGATAACAAAACCGTCGCGGTGTGCATCATAGGTACGGGATGCTTTGTCTGGCGTTTCGTTGTATTTGGTGGACAGTGCGCCCATCGCGTCGAACTCACAGGCCATTTCCCAGCCCAGCTCTTCGCCACCGCCAGCAAATACGATGTCCTGTTTGCCCAGCTGGATCTGCTCAACCGCATTACCGATACAGTGTGCGGAGGTCGCACATGCGGAGCTGATGGAGTAGTTCACACCGTGGATTTTGAACGGCGTTGCCAGGCACGCGGAAACCGCTGAACCCATGGCTTTGGTCACAACATATGGACCGACCGCTTTCAGGCCGCGCGGGCTGCGCATGGCGTCAGCACCGAACACCTGAGCTTTAGAGGAACCGCCGGAGCCTGCAATCAGGCCCACGCGTGGGTTGTTCTGGTAAGCGTCTTCGCTCAGACCAGAATCCTTGATCGCTTCCTGCATGGAAAGATAGGCGTAGATAGAGGCATCGTTCATGAAACGAACCACTTTACGGTCAATTAAACCGGTGGTATCCAGTTTAACGTTACCCCATACGTGGCTACGCATTCCAGAATCTTTAAACTCTTCAGAGAAAGTGATCCCGGAGCGTCCTTCACGCAGAGATGCCAGGACTTCCTGCTGGTTATTACCGATGCTGGAAACGATGCCCAGGCCAGTAATCACTGCACGTTTCATTCAATACCTCTGTAAGTCGCACTATAAAAAGTTTCGAGTCGCACAATAGCGTACACTTGTACGCCGAACAAGTCCGATCAGCGATTTTCTGTGGAAATTTGCACCGATGGGCTCACATCGCTAAGATCGTGCCACTGCCTGTCGGACGAGTAACTTACGTGAAACAAAACGCCATACAACCTGCCAACCTCGAATTCAACGCTGAGGGTACACCTGTTTCCCGAGATTTTGATGACGTCTACTTTTCTAATGATAACGGACTGGAAGAGACGCGCTATGTCTTCCTCGAAGGAAATCATCTCAGCACCCGCTTCCCTGAGCATCCGCGCAGCCTGTTTGTCGTCGCGGAGAGCGGTTTCGGCACCGGGCTGAATTTTTTGACCCTCTGGCAGGCCTTCGATCAGTTTCGCGCTGCACACCCCGAAGCTACCTTACAAAGATTACATTTCATCAGTTTTGAAAAATTTCCGCTTACCGCGCACGATCTGCGGCTTGCCCATCAGCGCTGGCCGGAGCTTGCCCACTGGGCGGAACAGCTTCAGGCCCAGTGGCCACCGGCTATCGGCGGCTGTCATCGTCTGATTCTGGACGACGGACGCGTCACGCTCGACCTGTGGCTTGGCGACATTAACGACCTGACCGATAAGCTCGATGACTCAATGCATCAGAAAGTGGACGCCTGGTTCCTGGACGGTTTTGCGCCCGCCAAAAACCCTGACATGTGGAGTCCGCACCTGTTCAGCGCAATGGCACGTCTGGCACGCCCGGGCGCGACGCTTGCCACCTTCACCTCGGCGGGCTTTGTCCGCCGTGGGTTGCAGGAGGCGGGGTTTACCATGCGGAAAACCAAAGGCTTTGGCCGCAAACGCGACATGCTGGTGGGGGTGATGGAACAGGATCTGGCGATCCCGGCACAGGCACCCTGGTTTGCTCGCCGCCCCAGTGCGTCGCGTGAGGTCGCCATTGTGGGCGGAGGTATTGCCAGCGCCCTGCTCTCACTGGCGCTGCTGCACCGTGGCTGGCAGGTGACGCTCTACTGCGCTGAAGAGGCACCGGCGATGGGTGCATCAGGCAACCGTCAGGGCGCGCTTTATCCCTTATTAAGTTCACACGATCCCGCACTGTTCCAGTTCTTCCCGGCTGCGTTTACGTTTGCTCGTCGCCTTTACGATAGCCTGCCGGTTGCGTTCGACCACGACTGGTGCGGTGTGACGCAGTTGGGCTGGGATGAGAAGAGCCAACAGAAAATCACCCAAATGCTGTCGCTGGGGCTGCCGGAAACCATCGCCCATGCCGTGACGGCTCAGCAGGTTGCTGAGACCGCTGGCGTCGACACCGGCTGCGGCGGAATTCAGTATCCACTCGGCGGCTGGCTGTGTCCGGCTGAACTGACTTCTGCGGCGATAGCCCTCGGGCAGTCGCGTGGGTTGACAGTGCATTATGCCCACAAGGTTGAATCGCTTAGTCGCACAGCGCACTGGGAACTGCGTTTTGCTGACGGCAAAGCGTCGCAGCATGCCAGCGTTGTGCTGGCCAACGGACATCACATCACTCAGTTTACCCAGACAGCGTCATTGCCGGTTTATCCAGTCGGCGGCCAGGTGAGCCATATCCCGACCGCGGCCGAACTGAGCAAACTGCGTCAGGTGCTGTGTTACGACGGCTACGCGACGCCGCAAAATCCGTCCAACGGCCATCACTGCATCGGTGCCAGCTATCATCGCGGTGAAACAGATATGCAGTACAGCGAAGCGGATCAGAAGCAAAACCGCCAGCGCCTGCTCGACTGTTTCCCGAATGCGTCGTGGGCGAAAGAGGTTGATGTCAGTGAGGGTCAGGCGCGCTGCGGCGTACGCTGCGCGACCCGCGATCACCTGCCGATGGCGGGAAACGTGCCGGACTATGACGCCACGCTTGAAGTCTATCAGGATCTTGCAGACAACAAAGAAACGGCGGTAAGTGCGCCCGTTTATCCGGAACTGTTTATGTTGGGTGGCTTAGGCTCGCGGGGATTATGCTCCGCGCCATTGCTGGCTGAAGTGCTAGCCGCGCAAATGAGCGATGAGCCGGTTCCGCTGGACAGGGTTACGCTCGCGGGGCTTAATCCGAACCGACTGTGGGTGCGGAAATTGCTGAAGGGGAAAAGGGTTAAGTAGGGTGCGGTCTGGTGTCCTCACCCTGGCCCTCTCCCCAAAAGGGAGAGGGAAGAGAAGGCGGCAACTTAGCGTTTAGCCTGCTGGAACAAATTGTCCCACATGCCCAGCACTAAAGACTGGTCGCGTGGAGACAGTTCCCCGGCCAGAATGGCTTTTTCAAGGCTGCGAGTAACTTCCGCGTGAACGGCGTCGGCAGAGTGATCGTCCCCTGCTTCCAGCGCGGCTACCGCCAGCGTCAGGTGACCACGCAGATAACCGCTGGCGAACAGCTCATCATCGCTGGCGTGTTCCACCATGTCATCAATTAACGCCAGAATGCGTGATTCAAATTCTGCGATCATCTTCTTTCCTCTGTTATAAATCTTCCGGCCACGGGAAGCATTCCGCCGTGATCTCCGGCGTATGGTAATAATTTTGTAAAGCCTCGATCAGGCGTGCCGGACGTTCCGGGATGCCTTTCTCAAGATATTCCATCACCTGCGCATGCACGCGGCGCTGGAAGACGATACGGTCTGGCTCGAAGTCGCCTTCAAGGTTGTCACAGCTGACGTTGAACGGGAAACCCGCCGCCACGCAGAACAGCCACTCCAGCGCCTGCGGTTTCACCTCCACATCTTCGAACTGCCCCTGGGTGGCGGCGTCGCGCCCGTCCGGGCAGTACCAGTAACCAAAGTCCACCAGCTCGCGACGCGCTTTCCCCGCGATGCACCAGTGCGAAATCTCGTGCAAACCGCTGGCGTAAAAGCCGTGGGCAAAGACGATGCGGTTGTATGAAACCTGGTCATCAGCAGGAAGATAGATCGGTTCGTCGTCGCCTTTAATCAGACGGGTATTAAAATCATCAGCAAAACAGCTGTCGAAGATCTCAATCAGCTGTTCGTATTTATGCGTACTGTTCATTAGTTCATCCCCAACCAGGTGAGGATCTCCTGTCCATGGCTGTCATAAAGAAGTTTGGCGCTCATCACCGCCGAGACGACAACAATCATCGGGCGGATCAGCTTTTGCCCTTTGCTTAATACCAGACGCGAGCCTGCGCGCGCGCCCAAAAACTGCCCCGCCATCATCACAAATCCGGTAGCCCAGATAACCTTGCCGCCAATGATAAACAGCAGCAGACCGCCAACGTTGGAGGTTGCGTTGAGGACTTTGGCGTGGGCGGTGGATTTGGCGAGGTTGAACCCGGCCAGCGTCACGAATGCCAGCGCGTAAAACGAGCCTGCTCCCGGACCAAAGAAGCCGTCGTAAAAACCGACGCAGCCACCGGCAATCAGCGCAAACGGCAGGCCGTGCAGTCGCCGCGCCCGGTCTTCCTCGCCGAGCTTTGGCATCAGTAAGAAATAGAGGCCAATACAGATAACCAGAATCGGCAGGATCTGGCGCAGAATGTCGGACTGTACGTGCTGGACCAGCAGCGCGCCCGCCGTCGAGCCAATAAACGTCATCAGGATATTGAGCTTCTGATCGGCGAGATTCACCACTTTGCGCCGAACAAAGTAGAGCGATGAGGAGAGCGAACCGCCGCATGCCTGGAGTTTGTTGGTGGCAAGCGCCTGGGCAGGGCTCATGCCTGCCGCCAGCAGCGCCGGAACGGTGAGCAACCCGCCACCGCCCGCCAGGGCATCGATAAATCCGGCTAACATCGCAACAAAAAAGAGCACCGCCAGCAGCAGCGGTGACACCATAAACAGATCGACGAAATTATCCATTAAAGTACATGCTCATCCAGTAGCGCCTGGCAGGAAGGCGGCAACGGAGGCGGTGTCTTCTTCTCAGGCTTAGAGGTTCCAGGCTTGGCCGGTTCAAACCAGCTTTGCAGTTCGTAACCACAACCATCGCCAGGCGGTGGCAGCGGCTGATCTTCACATTCCAGGCTGTTCGCCGGGCAGCGCAGGCGAACATGCATATGCGCCCGGTGCTGGAACCACGGGCGCACTTTACGCAGCCAGTCGCGATCCGTTCCCGCATCCAGGCAAAGCTGCTGCTTGATGGCCGGGTTAACAAAGATCCGTGTGACGTCGTTATCCTCTGCCGCCAGCTTAATCATGCTGGAAATTTCCGGCGACCAGCGCGAGGCTACGACCCGTTTACCGTCGGCCGAGACCAGATCCAGCGCCTGCGGTTTCAGCAGCTGCGCTGAGCTCCAGCGCGTTTTCGGCAGTTGCAGGAAGATGTCCACATCCAGTCCGGTCTGGTGGCTGGCGTGACCGCCGTTGAAGCGACCACCTGCAGGCATCCCCATATCGCCAATCAGCATCGTCCCCAGCCCCAGGTTATGCACCTGGTTGCCAAGACGCTGAATAAACAGTACCAGGTCAGGATGGCCGAAGTAACGGCGCTGGTCGGTGCGCATCACCTGATAGGTGTCCGACTGCAGCGGAAGTTCCTGCGCGCCGACGATACACCCGTTGGAGAAAGCGCCAATGGACTGCGCGCTTCCCGCTACCGGGTGGGTGATTTTCTGCCACGGCGTGGCGGCCAGGCTTGCTCCACTGGCCAGCAGCGCCAGCAGAGCAATTGCGGTTTTTTTCATAGTTACCAGCGTGGAATGGTGGTCGTCACATCCGCATTCTGCGCGCGCTGGCGCAGGAAGTGATCCATCAGCACGATCGCCAGCATCGCTTCTGCGATCGGTACCGCGCGGATCCCCACGCATGGATCGTGCCGTCCTTTGGTGATCATCTCTACTTCATCGCCTGAGCGGTTAATCGTGTGGCCCGGCACGGTAATGCTGGACGTTGGCTTCAGCGCGATATTGGCAATAATTTGCTGCCCGCTGCTGATGCCGCCCAGAATGCCGCCCGCATGGTTGCTCTGGAAACCCGCCTTCGTGATTTCGTCGCGGTTTTGGCTGCCGCGAAGCTTAACCACGTCAAAACCGTCGCCGATTTCAACGCCTTTCACCGCGTTGATGCTCATCAGCGCGTGGGCGATGTCAGCGTCGAGGCGGTCAAATACCGGCTCGCCCCAGCCAGCCGGCACACCGTCGGCCACCACGGTGACTTTCGCACCAATGGAGTCGCCCTCTTTTTTCAGGCCACGCATCAGCTCGTCCAGCGCGTCCAGCTTGTCGGCATCGGCGCAGAAGAACGGGTTAAGTTCTACCTGATCCCAGTCTTTGATTGCCAGCGGAATGTCGCCCATCTGGGTCAGACAGCCGCGGATAACGATGCCGAATTTCTGCTGGAGATATTTTTTGGCAATCGCACCTGCCGCCACGCGCATCGCGGTTTCACGCGCGGAAGAACGTCCGCCGCCGCGATAGTCGCGAAAGCCATATTTTTGTTCGTAGGTATAGTCGGCGTGGCCCGGACGGAAGACGTCTTTAATCGCGCCGTAGTCCTGGGAGCGCTGATCGGTGTTTTCAATCAGCAGACCAATGCTGGTCCCGGTGGTACGGCCTTCAAAAACGCCGGAGAGAATTTTGACCTGGTCCGGCTCGCGACGCTGCGTGGTGTAGCGAGAGGTACCCGGACGACGACGGTCAAGGTCATGCTGTAAATCGGCTTCGGTCAGTTCGATGCCTGGCGGGACGCCATCAACGATACAACCCAGTGCCAGACCGTGCGACTCGCCAAAGGTGGTCACACGGAATACCTGTCCAATACTGTTTCCTGCCATCACGGCTCCGATGTTGTTGTTTGTGTTTGAGCGTTGTGAAACGGGCCGAAGCCCGCTGGATTAATCTTTGTAAATGCTGAAGTATTCGCGTGCATCAAGCAGTTGCGTTTTGGTCAGCATAAAGACGCCGTCACCGCCGTTGTCGAACTCAAGCCAGGTGAACGGCACATCCGGGTACTGCTCTATCAGATGTACCATGCTGTTACCCACTTCACAAATCAGAACGCCATCGTCGGTCAGATAATCCGGCGCGCAGGCCAGGATGCGGCGGGTCAGCTTCAGCCCGTCAGAGCCTGACGCCAGGCCCAGCTCCGGCTCGTGACGGTACTCGTTCGGCAGATCGGACATGTCTTCGGCATCCACGTACGGTGGATTGGTGACGATCAGGTCGTATTGCAGCGTCGGCAGGTCGCGGAACAGGTCAGAGCGGATAGGCGTGACGTGATGGATCAAGCCGTGCTCTTCAATGTTGTGTTCGGTGACGGCCAGCGCGTCGGTGGAGATATCGACGGCGTCCACTTCCGCTTCCGGGAAGGCGTACGCGCAGGCAATCGCGATGCAGCCGCTGCCGGTGCACATATCAAGTATGTGCTGCGGCTGATGGTTAATCAGGCCGTCAAAGTGGTTGTTGATCAGCTCGCCAATCGGCGAACGCGGCACCAGCACACGCTCATCAACATAGAACTCATGGCCGCAGAACCAGGCTTTGTTGGTCAGGTAAGCCACCGGAATACGCTCGTTCACGCGACGGATCACGCGCTCAACGATGCGGTGTTTTTCACTGGAGGTCAGGCGCGCGGTGCGCATGTCTTCCGGAATATCCAGCGGCAGGTAGAGTGACGGCAGCACCAGCTGGACGGCCTCATCCCACGGGTTATCGGTGCCGTGTCCGTACCAGATATTGGCGGCGCTGAAGCGGCTAACCGACCAGCGCAACATGTCCTGTATGGTATGCAGCTCGTTTACTGCTTCATCGACAAAAATTTTATCCACTCTTTCCTCCAGGGCATGCTCGCATAATTTTCGGCGGCTAGTTTGCCATGAAGACGGCGATAAATCAGCAATGACGCGTGTCGCTTGAGGTTAAAAAATGCGTTTAGTCGGGTACACTATCGGAAATACGAGATGAGAATGACGAATGAAAAAGAAAACATCGCTCAGCGAGGAGGATCAGGCTCTCTTCCGTCAGCTGATGACCGGGACGCGTAAAATCACGCACGACACCATTGTCCATCGCCCACAGCGTAAAAAAATCAGCGAGGTTCCGGTCAAACGGTTGCTTCAGGAGCAGGCCGATAACAGCCACTATTTTTCAGATGAGTTTCAGCCGCTGCTAAATACGCAGGGCGCGGTGAAATACGTGCGCGAAGACGTCAGCCATTTTGAACTGAAAAAATTACGCCGGGGAGATTACTCGCCGGAGCTGTTCCTCGATCTGCATGGGTTGACCCAGATGCAGGCGAAGCAGGAGCTGGGGGCGTTGATCGCGGCGTGCCGACGCGAGCATGTTTTTTGCGCCTGCGTGATGCACGGTCACGGCAAACATATTCTCAAACAACAGACGCCGCTGTGGCTGGCTCAGCATCCACACGTGATGGCTTTTCATCAGGCACCGAAAGAGTACGGCGGAGATGCCGCATTGCTGGTATTGATTGAGGTGGAGGAGTGGCAGCCGCCAGAGTTGCCCTGACAGCATGGCGGGAGGCACGCGGCACCCCGCCATATCGCACGTCACGTCAGATGGCTTTAGCCATCTTCAGGTTGCACGGACTCATTTGCCAGTTAAAGACCCCTTTGCCGGTTTCGTCGAGGGTGACGTTGGCAATGGCGGACGTTGTGAACATCGGCGGCGTTTCGCCCGGGCACAGCTCAGATACCAGATAGCCGACCAGCGGCAGGTGGGAAATGACCAGTGCGGAAGCGACACCTTCGTTGCACAGCGCCTGAAGGTAAGCACTGACAAGGCCAACATCGCCACACGGCGTGAGTTCAGGGAGAACATCCACACTGGATGGCAGGTTCATACACTCCCCTACCACATCCAGCGTCTGTTCTGCCCGCAGGAACGGACTCACCAGAACGCGTTCAATGTCCACTTTTTGACCTTTAAGCCATGTCGCCATCTGACGGGATTCGTCGCAGCCACAGACGGTTAAAGGACGTACTGAGTCACTGGCGGCATCGAGTGCCGCGTCGCCGTGACGCATGATAAAAACTTGCATATTGCACCGCTTTTGTTAACCAGAATCACCGGCGTTAACTACCCGCGATTAATGCTCTGAGGTAGAAAACCCGATGGCCGGGCATTGTGCCTGATCCATTCGGTGAATGAAACGCTGTTTTTTACCTCAATGGCGTAAGTATAGTCAATCTCTGTTTACAATTTCGCCAGAACAGGTTCCATCACCTCAGGATTTACCCTTCTTTGACTTCAGTTTACGCAATCAGTTTCCCTTGCGGGCCAGAATGTCTGACGCCGTTCCGCCATCTGCAATAATTCGTCACAAGGTGTAAACCGTGGACCGTATTGCGAGGCCAGACGTTGCAGGATCGCAACCACTTCACCCGCCCCGAGGGTATCCATATACCGGAACGGGCCGCCAAGGAATGGCGGAAAACCGATACCAAACACGGCACCGATGTCGCCGTCGCGCGCGCTTTTGATCACCTGCTCACCAAAGCAGCGCGCCGCTTCATTGAGCATCATCATCACGCAGCGCTCAGCACACTGAACCGCCGACAGTTTTCCCTGACCCGTGACAGGAATAAGCGCATAAACCGAAGGGTCGACCTGTTTCTTGCTTTTACGCCCTTTCGCGGCGTAAAGATAGAAACCGCGTTCATTTTTTCTGCCTTTGCGATCGTCCTTCAAAATTGCGGAAACAAAGTTTGCAGGCGGCGCAAAACGATCGCCATAAGCCGCTTCCAGCACAGGGATAATTTTAGTCCCCGTATCAATTCCTACCTCATCCAAAAGTTGGATTGGGCCGACGGGGAAACCAAACTTCACCAGGGCGTCATCGACGTGCTCAATTTTCTCCCCTTCCGTCAGCAACCGCATCGCTTCGTTAATATACGGCGCCAGAATGCGGTTGACGTAGAAGCCGGCTTTGTCCGCGACCACAACAGGAGTTTTGCCCTGTTTTTTCGCCAGCTTCACCACGGTGGCAATAGTTTGCGGGCTGGTTGTGGCATGAGGGATAACCTCCACCAGCGGCATTTTTTCGACAGGACTGAAATAGTGCAGCCCTATCACCTGCTCCGGGCGCATGGCTTTCGCCGCGATGTCGCCGATCGGCAAAGACGAGGTGTTTGACGCGAAAATGGTGTGCGGCGCGCAATGCTGTTCAACGTCCGCTACCATCTGCTGCTTAAGGGCCAGATCTTCGAACACGGCTTCAATCACCAGATCGCGGTGTGCAAACCCACTGTAGTCGGTGGCGCCAGTGATCATCGCGAGGGTTTTATCGCGATCGCTGGCCTTGATATGGCGGCGTTTCACTTTGCGATCAAGGTTCTGCCAGCTGTACTGCAACGCGTGGTTGATACCCTTTGGGTTGATATCTTTGATACGTACGGGCAATTTGCCTTTGCTGGCGGTGACAAACGCGATGCCGCCGCCCATCAGCCCACCACCCAGAACCCCAACGGCGCGCAGCGGAGCCGGTTCAGCTTCACTGCCCGGATCTTTTTTAACCTCCGTGCTGGCAAAGAAAATGCCGCGCAGCGCCTGCGACTGCGGCGTCATCGCCAGCTCGCCAAACGCTTTCGCTTCCGCGGCATAACCGCTGCTGCTGCCCTGGGATAAACCGGTTTCAATCACCTTCAGAATGCGCGTCGCTGCCGGATAATTCCCTCTGGTTTTTTGCTCGGTTTTTTTACCCACCATATTAAACAGCAGCGTGCGCCCCAGCGGCCCGGCGAGGATACGCTCACGCACCGGCAGGGGGCGTTTCGCCTGACGACCTTTCAGCGCCCGCTCAACGGCAGCCTCAAGCAAGATTGCGTGCGGAACGACCTCATCAACCAGACCCGCCTTTAACGCCTGACGGGCGCGCAGCTGTTTACCGGTTAAAATCATCTCCAGCGCAGTACTGACGCCCACCAGCCGCGGCAAGCGCTGCGTGCCACATGAACCGGGCAGCAATCCAAGCTGTACTTCAGGCAGTCCGAGTACGGTTTTCGCATCGTCGGTACAGATGCGACTGTGGCAGGCCAGCGCCAGCTCAAGCCCGCCGCCCAGGCAAGCCCCGTGGATCGCAGCGACAACGGGTATCGACAGCGCATGGATCTCCGCCATCACTTGCTGCCCCTGACGCGCCAGATCTTCTGCTTCCTGAGCGCTTGTCGCCCGGGCAATCATGTTGATATCGGCCCCGGCAATAAAGTTATCCGGCTTTGCCGAGATAAATACCAGGCCACGTATCGCTTTGTTTTCGCGGATCTGTCTGAGCATCGCACGCACCTGAACGCCGAACTCCGCCTTCAGGGTATTCATTTTTTCGTCGGGCACATCAATGGTGATAACGGCCACGTTATCAAGGCGAACAGCAAGGTTAAATGCAGATGTCGTTTCCATTATTCAGCCTCCAGAACCATTGCTGCGCCCAGGCCGCCCGCCGCACAGGCGGTAACGAGACCAAAGCCGCCGCCACGGCGACGCAGTTCGTGCAACGTCTGGGTGATCATTCTCGCCCCGGTCGCTGCAAACGGATGACCGTAAGCAATGGAGCCACCCAGCACATTGAATTTACTTTGATCCACTTCGCCTGTGGCATGTGCGCGGCCCAGCACGTCGCGGGCAAAACGTTCGCTCGCCATAAGCTGCACGTTTGCCAGCGTTTGTGCGGCAAAGGCTTCGTGCATATCAATTAGCGTGAGATCGGAGAGCGTTAGCCCCGCGCGCTCCAGCGCCAGCGGCGTGGACCAGGCCGGTCCGAGCAGCATGTCCTGCCAGACATCGATGGCGGTAAAGGCATAGCTGCGCAAATAGCCCAGCGGTGTGATGCCCAGCTCTTTCGCCCGGGATTCCGTCATCAGGATCACGGCGGCGGCACCGTCCGTCAGCGGCGTACTGTTGGCCGCCGTAACGGTGCCATGTTTACGGTCAAAGGCCGGGCGCAGTTTTGCGTAATCTGCCAGCGTTGAGGTGCCGCGAACGTTGTTATCTTCCGCGAGCGGTTCCCGGTAAGGCGGTACATAGGCGGTCATCACTTCGTTGGTCAGTTTGCCCTCCGACCAGGCTTTCGCTGCCAGCTGATGCGAGCGATGCGCCAGCGCATCCTGCTGTTCGCGGGTAATACCATAGGTTTTTGCCATCTGCTCGGCTGTATCGCCCATGCGCAGGCCGGTGGAGTATTCAGCAACGGCAGGTGGCACGGGCATGAGGTCGCGCAGGCGTAAACGCGAGAAGAGTTTAAGCTTTGCACCGGTAGTGCGAGCTTTGTTGGCATCCACGAGGATGCGGGCCAGCTGTTTGCTGACGCCGATGGGCAGCACGGAGGAGGAATCCGCGCCGCCGGCAATTCCCGCGCGAATGGTCCCCGCCATCAGGCTTTCCGCCACGTTCGCCACCGCCTGGAAACTTGTGGCGCAGGCGCGGCTGACGCTGTAGGCGTCGGTATGAACATTCATGCCGGTACCCAGCACGATTTCACGCGCGATATTGGGTGCTTCCGGCATCTGTACCACCTGGCCGAAAACCAGTTGCTCAATAACCTCTGGCGGGATCTCGCTGCGAGCCAGCATCTCCCCCACCACCATTTTTCCCAGATCGACAGCCGGTATACCGTGAAACGCGGTTGCCTGACGTGCAAACGGCGTACGTAACCCGCTGACAATGGCAATGCGGTCACCGTGTCGGGTGATAAGCGGTAATGCCTGACTCATAACACTCCCCTGTAAAAAAATTTTGCGCGCACGTTAAGTGGTCTGACCTGATAATAGTCTTAACTATTTTTTTACATTGAGCCAATCGGGGAAGCGAAAAATTGCGAGCTAAGGCACAGAGAAGAAAAAGAAAATGCCCAGGGTAAAAGCAAAACGGTAACCCGTGGGTTACCGTTTTTAGTGTTTGCGCCCTCTCCCGTGGGAGAGGGTTGGGGTGAGGGCACCAGACCGCAGGAATTAACGCAGGCCCAGCTGGAAGATCAGCGTTTCTGCCTCGCAGGCGAACACAAAGTCGATATCCAGCTGTACGCCGCCTTCCACTTCCGTGAAGGTAGATTTGATTTCACATGGATCGGATTCGACTTCACGCGCACGCTTGCTCAGCGCGGCCAGCGTCTCTTCCGCTTCAGCGCGGTTAGGGAATACGCGGCTGTAAGAGGCGGTGCAATCGGTGTTGTCCATAATGGTGCCAACATCCATACAGCAGCAAACCGGGGTTTCATCAGCACTGCATTTACTCATAGCTCAATTTCCTCTGTATTCGCGCAGCGCGCGAGATAAACACGATGCGACTATTTTACGCCCCCGGACGAGCCCCCTCCAGCCGTTAATGGCGCAAAACCGGATAAGTGAGCAATATCACACTAAAAAATGATCTAAAACAAAATTCACCTTTTCGGATGAATCGTACTGGTCACAATTTTGCCAACCAGATCTCGTTTCATGAAACATGTTTGAAAATATTAATAAACAAACTTGCAACATCCCAGCTGGTCAGACCTATACTCTCGCCACTGGTCTGATTTGTATGTCATACCTCAGACCCTACACTTCGCGCTCCTGTTACGGTATGTAACAATTATTGAATAAAAATAACTCAATGAGGTTATGGTCATGAGCCAGAAAACCCTGTTCAAACAAACTGCTTTAGCAGTTGCAGTGGCAATCGTCTCAACGTCCGCCTGGTCAGCGGGCTTCCAGTTAAACGAATTTTCTTCCTCTGGCCTTGGCCGTGCGTATTCCGGGGAAGGTGCGATTGCCGATGACGCAGGCAACGCAAGCCGTAACCCGGCGCTTATCATGATGTTTGATCGCCCTACCTTCTCTGCCGGTGCGGTTTACATCGATCCTGATGTCAACATTTCTGGCAAATCTCAGTATACCGGCGCAGATCTGAAGGCGGATAACATTGCACCAACGGCGTGGGTGCCTAACCTGCACTTTGTTGCGCCAATCAATGAACAGTTTGGTTGGGGTGCCTCTGTCACCTCAAACTATGGCCTGGCAACGGAGTTCAATAACAACTACCCGGCCGGGGAATACGGCGGTAAAACCGACCTGACGACCCTGAACCTTAACCTGAGCGGCGCATATCGTCTGAACGATAACTGGAGCTTTGGTCTGGGCTTTGATGCTGTCTACGCTGATGCAAAAATCGAGCGTTATTCCGGGGAGCAAACTGCTGCGCTGCCGAAAAACAGCAATAAAATTGCCAGCCTGAAAGGTGACGAGTGGGGTTACGGCTGGAACGCCGGTATCCTGTATGAACTGGATAAAAACAACCGCTGGGGTCTGACCTACCGCTCAGAAGTGAAGATTGACTTCGATGGCGATTACAAAAGCGGCATCCTGAGCCCAGTCAACGGTATGGTACCGGGTGCAGGCACCACCATTCCATGGGGTACCTCGAATCAAACCGTACCGGGTTCACTGTCACTGCATCTGCCAGAAATGTGGGAAGTGTCAGGTTATAACCGCGTTGCGCCGCAGTGGGCTATTCACTATAGCCTCGCGTATACCAGCTGGAGCCAGTTCCAGGAGCTGAAAGCCACCGGCAGCAACGGCCAGACGCTGTTCTATAAAGACGAAAGCTTCCACGATGCTTACCGTATCGCACTTGGTACGACCTATTATATGGATGACAACTGGACGTTCCGTACCGGCGTGGCATTTGATGACAGCCCGGTACCGGCAGATAAGCGTTCTATCTCCATTCCGGATCAGGACCGTTTCTGGGTGAGTGCGGGGGCAACCTACGCGTTCAACGAGAATGCCTCTATCGACGCGGGCGTGTCGTACATGCATGGACAGAAAGTGACCTTCCAGGAAGGCCCTTACGAGTTTACCTCTGAAGGTAAAGCCTGGCTGTTTGGTACCAACTTCAACTACGCGTTCTAATCCCAACACGATTAAAAAAGGTGAGCATCGCTCACCTTTTTTATTTATTCCGAATCGATATCTTTTAATTCGTTCTCGATGGCTTTCGCGTTCGGATTATCTTCCGGCTTCAGCTTACCGCCGTTGGCAATAAAGTCATGGTTCTGGAAATAGGCCTCGCGGACCATGATGTACGGATCGGAAGACTGACGCAGCAGACCGTCAGAGTCCAGCAGTTGCGCACGCGTCTCAATCCCTTCCACGGTCCATTTACCAATCGACAGCGGCCAGGTGAGCCATGACAGCACCGGATACAGCGTATCCACCATATCGCCGCCATCATCACGCACGGTAAAGCTGCCGTAGAATGGCAGGTGCACATACGGCCCATAACCTACGCCATAATGCCCCAGTGTGCTGCCGAAACGATGCGGCTGTTCACGCTGTAATTTCGGGTTCGCCATGCCTGCGACATCTATTAAGCCGCCCATACCCAGCAGAGAGTTCAGGAAGAAACGGGTGAAATGCACCATCCCCTGATACGGGTCGCCCTGGAGGAAGTAGTTCACCATCACCGCTGGCTCTTCCAGGTTACTGGTAAAGTTGCTCAGCCCGTTACGCGCTGGCTGCGGAACGTAGTCACGCCATGCCACGGCAACCGGACGAACCAGATATGGATCCAGCACATTATAGTTAAAGTTGTACATTGAACGGTTAAATCCTTCGAGAGGATCGGAGCGTCCCGTTTGCTCGCCAGAGCTGGCGCAGCCCACAAGCATCGTTACGCCCAGCGCAAGCGCCGACAGCCGAAGCTTCATATATTTCTCCCTGTTCAATATGGCTATCGTTGAATGCCATCTGTGACGGAGCCTGTGAGGCTCCGCCTGAAACGTGCAAGTGATTGTAACAGCACGCTTACCGATGTCTACGAGGACAATGACGACCCGCTCGCGTCATCACGCTAATTTCAGCATAGCCTGTCTTTAAGAATTCGTTTCGCTGGCAATTTTATATTGGCTTTGAAAGAGATGTCTCACCTTTATTGCCATTTTCAGCAATTTAAGAGCTTCCCCACGGGCAAGGCGCCAAAAGCCGCTACGCTTAAATGAGCGATTACCCCCGAAGGAGCAGTTATGAAAGATATTAACGAAGAAAAAATTGGCGAGAAAAATGAGGAACATGAGATTGAAAGTGAGGAGAAAGACCGGGGAGAAGAGATAGAAGTCGATGAGGATCGCCTGCCGTCGCGTGCAATGGCCATTCATGAGCATATTCGCCAGGATGGCGAAAAGGAGATGGAGCGTGACGCAATGGCCCTGCTGTGGTCGGCCATCGCAGCCGGTCTGTCGATGGGTGCCTCTCTGCTCGCCAAAGGTATATTTCACGTTCAACTGGAAGGCGTGCCGGGCGGTTTTTTGCTGGAGAATTTAGGCTACACGTTCGGCTTTATTATCGTCATTATGGCGCGACAGCAGCTTTTCACGGAGAACACCGTCACTGCCGTACTGCCCGTCATGCAAAATCCGACCCTTGGTAATTTTGGTTTACTGATGCGCCTCTGGAGCGTCGTGCTGCTGGGGAACCTGATCGGCACGGGCGTTGCAGCCTGGGCCTTCGAGTATATGCCAATCTTTGATGAACCGACCCGCGACGCATTCGTGAAGATTGGCATGGACGTAATGAAAAATACGCCGGTTGAAATGTTCTCTAATGCCATTATCTCCGGCTGGATCATCGCCACTATGGTCTGGATGTTCCCGTCAGCGGGCAGCGCGAAAATCGTGGTGATTATCCTGATGACCTGGCTTATCGCACTCGCCGATACCACGCACATTGTTGTCGGGACCGTTGAAATCCTTTATCTGGTATTTAACGGCACACTCCACTGGAGCGACTTTTTCTGGCCGTTCGCCCTGCCTACTCTCGCAGGCAACATTTGTGGCGGAACCTTTATCTTTGCACTGCTGAGCCATGCGCAAATCCGTAACGACATGTCCAACAAGCGTAAAGCCGAACTTAAGGCTCAGGAAAAAAAGGATAAAACTGCCGAAAAATCGGCGTGAACGGTGACTCTTTGACCAGTCAGGCGGCAATGCGCTTAACGAGAAGTGTAAATAACGCTATACTCTTGCCGCTTCGTCCCCTTAGTTAAATGGATATAACGAGCCCCTCCTAAGGGCTAGTTGCAGGTTCGATTCCTGCAGGGGACACTTTTAATCTCCCCCTATAATGCCTGATTTATCAATCCGCTTTGCAATTGCCGCTTTTTTAAGCAAAAACGAGTAATAGCTCATAATGTATAACGGTGCTACATTAAGCCGCCCACCCAAGTCAGCAATGGCCAGGCAACGTCGTAAAGAACGGTAAAGCCTGCAACCATGACCTCGTCCTACGGTCTCAATGGCACGTGGTATCGCGAAGTCTGCGCTACCTTCACAGGCTTTACAAAGGTTCCACTATTTTGTCTCAATCCAAATTTCAGCGGGCGTTTCTGCACCCGCGCTACTGGTTTACATGGTTCGGCCTTGGCGTACTTTGGCTGCTGGTCCAGCTTCCTTATCCCGTGATTCGCTTCCTGGGTTCGAAGCTCGGCAGCGCATCGCGTCACTTTCTTAAGCGTCGCGAGTCCATTGCCCGAAAAAATCTTGAACTTTGCTTTCCGCATTACAACGCGCAGCAGCGTGAAACGCTGATCGCTGAAAACTTTAAATCTATCGGTATGGCGCTGCTTGAAACCGGTATGGCCTGGTTCTGGCCAGACGAGCGTGTCCGTAAATGGTTTGACGTTGAAGGTCTGGATAACCTCAAACATGCCCAGATGCAAAAACGCGGCGTGATGGTTGTGGGTGTGCATTTTATGTCGCTTGAGCTGGGCGGCCGCGTTATGGGTCTTTGTCAGCCGATGATGGCAACCTATCGCCCGCATAACAGCGCACTGATGGAATGGGTACAAACGCGGGGCCGCATGCGTTCAAATAAGGCGATGATCAGCCGTAACAATCTGCGCGGTATGGTTGGCGCCCTGAAAAAAGGTGAAGCCGTCTGGTTTGCCCCGGACCAGGACTACGGCCCTAAAGGCAGCAGCTTTGCCCCTTTCTTTGCGGTTAAAGATGTCGCTACGACGAACGGTACCTTTGTGATTTCACGTCTCTCTGGCGCCTCGATGTTAACGGTGACCATGGTCAGAAAAGCGGATAAGTCAGGCTATCGTCTGCATATCTCACCGGAGATGGCGAACTATCCTGAGGATGAGAGTGAAGCCGCGACCTTTATCAATAAGGTGATTGAGTTTGAGATTATGCGAGCACCTGAGCAGTATCTGTGGATGCACCGCCGCTTTAAAACCCGCCCTCTGGGCGAAGCCTCACTTTATATTTAACCCCCTTTCGAAGGTTAGTTTCGCTAAGAAACTAACCTTTTCAAGCACCTGTAATCGCAGTGCGTAACGGCTTTTTTCGACCGTCGCTCAACAGGCATTTATTGCGTACCGAAATCAAACTGTCGCCGTTCCACGACACTCGTAAGTATCGGAAATTATTTAAAAAAATGCCTCTTGTCACTCCTGAAATTTAGGCGTACATTAGCGCCGTCTGGCGACAGGAAAGCACAGAATTCAGAGCTGAAGTTAGCGACGTAACGGGATAATTCCGATTTCCCCTTTCGCATGATTTCAACTCTCTATACTCAGTTGGACTCTGTTTTTTTAATGCGTACCGGAAGATACGCGGAGCGATGAAACGTGAAATATTTCTTTATGGGCATTTCGGTTATTGTTTTAGTTTGGGCCGGAACGTTTGCTCTGATGATCTAGTTAAGAAAATGCAGTCAAAAAAACAGGCGCCGTTGGCGCCTGTTTTTTTGGTGTCCGTTACGACTCGGGTTGTTCCACGACGCTCTTAACTGCGAGCAGGCCATCCGCGCGGAACATGCTTTTAATCCCCCGCACAGCCTGACGGATACGGTCGCTGTTTTCGATCAGCGCGAAACGCACATGCGTGTCACCGTAGTCACCAAAGCCAATGCCTGGAGAAACGCAAACCTTCGCGTCCTGAAGCAGTTTTTTGGCAAATTCCAGAGATCCCATCGCCGCATACGGCTCGGGGATTTTCGCCCAGACGTACATGGAAGCTTTAGGCATTTCAACCATCCAGCCCGCTTCGTGAAGCCCTTTTACCAGCACATCACGGCGGCGCTTGTACTGGGCGGCAATATCAAGCACGCACTGCTGATCCCCTTCCAGCGCCGCGATGGCCGCGACCTGCAATGGCGTAAACGTACCATAGTCATGGTAACTTTTAATACGCGCCAGGGCGCTCACCAGCGTTTTGTTTCCCACCATAAATCCAATTCGCCAGCCCGCCATGTTGTAGCTTTTCGACAGGGTGAAAAACTCAACCGCCACATCACGGGCACCCGGTACCTGCATAATTGACGGCGCTTTCCAGCCATCATAAACGATATCAGCATAGGCGAGATCGTGTACCACCAGCACGTCGTAACGCTTAGCCAGCGCGACCACTTTCTCAAAGAATTCGAGTTCGACGCATTGTGCCGTTGGGTTGGACGGGAAACCGAGGATCATCATTTTCGGCTTCGGATAGCTTTCACGAATCGCCCGTTCCAGCTCGTTGAAGAAGTCGACGCCTTCCACCAGTGGAACAGAACGCACCTGCGCGCCAGCAATCACCGCCCCATAAATATGAATTGGGTAGCTCGGATTCGGCACCAGGACGGTATCGCCGTGATCGAGCGTCGCCAGCATCAGGTGGGCCAGCCCCTCTTTGGAGCCAATGGTCACAATCGCTTCGCTTTCAGGATCGATATCCACCTGATAACGGTCCTGATACCAGCGGGAGATCGCCCGACGCAAGCGTGGAATGCCGCGTGAGGTTGAATACCCATGGGTATCGGGACGCTGGGCAACTGTGCAGAGTTTCTCAACGATATGCGGCGGCGTTGGGCCGTCAGGGTTACCCATACTGAAATCGATAATGTCTTCACCGCGCCGACGCGCAGCCATTTTCAGTTCAGCAGTGATATTGAAAACATAAGGGGGGAGACGATCGATACGCGTAAAACGGCGTTCAGGACTGAATTCAGCCATAGATTCCTCAGAGTCACGTTAGCGCCCGGACCGTCCGAGCGACGCTGCCACCCGTGTGGCATGCTTAGAAAATAACCTGAAGAAAAAGACGCTGTCGAGGGGATAACGGCAAAACAATATATTGCGCTAAAACGGGAATGCGATTGCAGTGAAAAGCGGAACTCTTATCGTGATCAGGCAGTTTTAAGCGCTGCGATTTAACACAATATTTTCAGTATCGTTACCTGACGCTTCTCCCCAAACGAAAAAGCAGCGACTTTCAGTCAAAAGCCAGCAATCCCCTTTGAGAATTATGGTTTTTCCCCATTTGATAAATCTGATGGATAGCTGGTCATCTGGCCCTATGTTTTCTATCATAGATTTTTCCCGTTTTCCCAGGCCTGACCGTGCACGAAATCTTCAATATGCTCCTGGCGGTGTTCGACCGCGCGGCATTAATGCTGATCTGTCTCTTTTTCCTTATCCGCATCCGCTTGTTTCGCGAACTGTTGCATAAATCTGCCCACTCGCCAAAAGAGCTGCTGGCCGTTACGTTTATCTTTTCGATGTTTGCCCTGTTCAGCACCTGGTCCGGCGTGCCGGTAGAAGGCTCGCTGGTGAACGTGCGCATCATCGCCGTAATGTCAGGCGGGATCCTCTTTGGTCCCTGGGTCGGGATTATCACAGGCATTATCGCCGGCACCCATCGATACCTGATTGATATTGGCGGCGTGACGGCAGTCCCCTGCTTTATCACCAGCATTATTGCCGGGGTACTCTCCGGCTGGATTAACCGCAAAATCCCGAAAAAACAGCACTGGCGTGCGGGGATAATCGCGGGGATGGTCTGCGAAACGCTGACCATGATCCTGGTCGTCGTCTGGGCACCGACCACTGCGCTGGGGCTGGATATCGTCTCGAAGATCGGTATTCCGATGATCCTCGGGAGCGTCTGTATAGGCTTTATCGTGCTGCTGGTGCAAAGCGTGGAAGGCGAAAAAGAGGCCAGCGCCGCGCGTCAGGCGAAGCTGGCACTGGATATTGCCAACAAAACGCTGCCGCTTTTCCGACACGTTAACACCGAATCTTTACGTCAGGTTTGCGATATCATCCGCCGGGATATTCACGCCGATGCGGTCGCCATCACCAATATTGACCACGTGCTGGCCTATGTTGGCGTCGGTGAGCACAATTATCGCGACAGCGACGATACCATCAGCCCGACCACCAGACAGGCGATTAACTACGGAAAAATCATCATTAAAAACAATGATGAAGCCCACCGGACGCCAGAGATCCACTCAATGCTGGTGATCCCGCTGTGGGAAAAAGGCGTGGTCACGGGGACGCTGAAAATTTACTACTGCCATGCGCACCAAATCACCTCCTCGCTCCAGGAGATGGCGATTGGCCTGTCGCAGATCATCTCCACCCAACTCGAAGTTTCGCGTGCGGAGCAGTTGCGCGAGATGGCAAATAAGGCAGAGCTGCGTGCCCTGCAAAGCAAGATCAATCCCCATTTCCTGTTTAACGCGCTGAACGCTATCTCCTCTTCCATTCGTCTTAATCCGGATACCGCGCGGCAGCTGATTTTTAATCTGTCGCGCTATCTGCGCTACAACATTGAGTTAAAAGACGACGAGCAGATCGACATCAAAAAAGAGCTGTATCAAATCAAGGATTACATCGCAATTGAGCAGGCACGCTTTGGCGATAAGCTGACGGTCATTTACGATATTGATGAAGAGGTCAACTGCGTGATCCCAAGCCTGCTGATCCAGCCGCTGGTGGAAAACGCCATTGTTCACGGCATTCAGCCGTGTAAAGGAAAAGGCGTGGTCACGATTAGCGTGACGGAAAGCGGTAACCGCGTGCGAATCGCCGTGCGCGATACCGGACACGGCATCGATCCAAAAGTGATCGAGCGCGTCGAATCAAACGAAATGCCGGGAAATAAAATCGGGCTGCTGAACGTGCACCACCGGGTCAAGCTGCTGTACGGTGACGGGCTGCACATTCACCGCCTTGAGCCGGGCACCGAGATTGCTTTTTATGTTCCGAACGAACGAACGCCCGTTAATGCCCCCATATCCTTGTTGCCGTAGGCCGGAGTAACAGATGAAAGTCATCATCGTAGAAGATGAAATTCTGGCTCAGCAGGAGTTGAGCTGGCTTATCAAAACCCACAGCCAGATGGAGATTGTTGGCTGTTTTGAGGATGGCCTGGACGTGCTGAAATTTTTGCAGCATAACCGGGTCGACGCGATTTTTCTCGATATTAATATTCCGTCTCTGGACGGCGTTCTGCTGGCGCAAAATATCAATCAGTTCGCCCATAAGCCGTTTATTGTGTTTGTCACCGCGTGGAAAGAGCATGCCGTGGAAGCCTTCGAGCTGGAGGCGTTTGACTATATTCTCAAGCCGTATCAGGAGTCACGTATTATCAGCATGCTGCATAAGCTGGAAGCCGCATGGCAGCAGCAGTCGCTGCCCACCAGTGCCAGTCCGGTAGCGCGTGAAAACGACACCATTAATCTGGTGAAGGACGAACGGATCATCGTCACGCCTGTCGACGATATTTACTATGCTGAAGCGCACGAAAAAATGACGTTTGTCTATACGCGGCGTGAGGCCTACGTAATGGCGATGAACATCACCGAATTTTGCAACAAACTCCCGTCAGCGCACTTCTTCCGCTGCCACCGCTCGTTCTGCGTCAATCTGAACAAGATCCGCGAGATCGAACCCTGGTTTAATAACACCTATATTTTGCGTCTGAAGGATCTGGATTTTCAGGTGCCGGTAAGCCGCAGCAGAGTGAAAGCGTTCCGCCAGCTCATGCACCTGTAGCGCGTTCCCTCTCCCGCAGGAGAGGGAGACGGATGTCAGAGGATCTGGCCAAGTACCTGACGCAGATGCGCCCCGGAGCCAAGCAAGCCCGGATTGTCGTGGACAATCAGGTAAACCGGAATGTCCTGCACGTAACTCTTGAAGCGGCCTTTGTCTTCAAAGCCACCACGGAAACCGGAGGCGGTAAAGAAATCGAGGAAGCGCGGCACGATCCCGCCCGCAATATAGACCCCGCCAAAGGTGCCGAGATTCAGGGCCAGGTTGCCGCCGAAACGCCCCATAATGACGCAGAACAACGACAAAGCACGACGGCAGTCAATACAACTGTCGGCCAGCGCGCGTTCGGTCACATCTTTAGGCTGCAGATTTTCCGGCAGACGACCGTCTGATTTTACAATCGCCCGATACAGGTTCACCAGACCCGGACCAGAAAGCACGCGCTCGGCCGACACGTGACCAATCTCGGCGCGTAGCTCCTCAAGAATAATGCCCTCTTCTTCGCTGTTCGGCGCAAAATCCACGTGGCCGCCCTCACCCGGCAGGCTGACCCAGCGTTTGTCGACGTGAACCAGGTGCGCCACCCCCAGACCGGTTCCGGCGCCGTAAACAGCAATGGGTTTGCCTTCAACCGGGGCCGTACCGCCGAACTGAATCAGATGCTCAGGTTTAAGCATTGGGATAGCCATGGAAACCGCAGTGAAATCGTTGATAATTTCAAGGTGCGAGAAGCCGAGGTTTTTCCGCATTTCGGCAATTGAAAAGGCCCACGTGTGGTTGGTCATCGCCACCCAGTCGCCGGTGATCGGACAGGCGATGGCGATACAACCGTCTTCAACGCTCACTTTATGCTCTTCAAGATAGACGCGAACTACCGCTTCCAGGCTTGGGTAATCCAGCCCTGAATAGGTTTTCGCCTGAGAAATTTCACCGCTGTTTACATCGCACAGGGCAAGGCGCGCGTTGGTGCCGCCTACATCACCTACCAAAGCATACTTTGTCATTCTTCTACTGCTCCGCTAAAGTCAGAATAAATCTTTGGGACACTGTAAATTCAAGGCGTGATAACAACAACGACCAGAAGGTGACTGCCCATGGATTATCGATCTTCGTCACATAATAACTTTACCGTTTCAGCACCTTTTGCACTATTGCCACAATGCTGATTGTGCAAAGTAACGTTAAGCCGTTTTGTACAAGGAAATCATCATGCTCCATCCGCGAGCCAGAACCATGCTGTTATTGGCTGTCCCGGCGCTAATTATTGGCGTAGCGTCGAGCCTGGTGCTCATCGTCGTCATGAAAGTAGCGGCAGTGCTGCAAACGATTTTATGGACCGCGCTGCCGGTTAAACTTGGCATCAGCACTGACTCGCCAGGGTGGATCATGATGATGCTGACCCTGACCGGAATTGCCGTAGGTCTGGTGATCCGCTATAGCCCGGGCCATGCCGGGCCGGACCCGGCACTGGAACCCTTGATTGGTGCGCCAGTATCTCCCTCTGCTCTGCCGGGGCTTGTTATCGCGCTGATTATCGGTCTTGCGGGCGGCGTAAGCCTCGGGCCTGAACATCCCATTATGGCGGTTAATATCGCGCTGGCGGTCTTTCTGGGAGCGCGTCTTTTCCCGCGCGTTGGCGCGCTGGACTGGACGATTCTGGCTTCCGCCGGTACCATCGGGGCACTGTTTGGTACCCCAATAGCGGCTGCGCTCATCTTTTCGCAAACGCTCAGCAGCGACAATGATGTGCCGCTGTGGGATAAACTCTTTGCGCCATTGATGGCCGCCGCAGCAGGGGCCCTCACGACCAGCCTGTTTTTCCATCCTCATTTTTCACTCCCCATCCCCCACTATGGCCAGATGCAACTCACCGATATTGTCAGCGGTGCCGTCGTCGTCGCGATAGCCATTGCGCTGGGAATGATCGCAGTGTGGTGTCTTCCGCGCCTGCATCGTCTGATGCACAGGCTGAAGCATCCGGTGCTGATTCTGGGTATGGGCGGTTTTATTCTGGGCGTTTTAGGCGCTATCGGCGGGACGGTTACGCTGTTTAAGGGTCTGGACGAGATGCAGCAACTGGCCTTCAGCCAGGTCTTTAGCGTCTCCGATTATCTGCTGTTCGCGCTGGTAAAACTGGCGGCGCTGGTGATCGCTGCAGCCTGTGGTTTCCGGGGAGGACGGATCTTCCCGGCGGTATTTGTTGGCGTCGCGCTGGGGCTGATGCTGCATGAGCACGTCGACGCTGTCCCTGCGGCGATTACCGTCTCCTGCTCCATTCTGGGGCTGGTACTGGTGGTAACGCGCGATGCGTGGCTGAGTCTGTTTATGGCGGCCGTTGTTGTGCCGGATACCACGCTTCTGCCGCTCCTTTGTATCGTGATGTTGCCCGCCTGGCTCCTGCTGGCGGGCAAACCGATGTTGATGGCATGGCGAAACGACAGGTAATCAGGCGTTATTGCGCGCCTCCAGCGCTTTGGTCAGCGCGCTCAGCAGCGGCGGAATATCGGCTTTCGGCAGCATCACCTCGATCAGCGATAGTCGCTCGTGGTGTGCTACTTTATCCAGCACCTCCGCCAGTGTTTCCGCTTCGCTGACGCGCCAGCATTCTGCCTCTGGCGCCAGGCTCAGCGCCTGCGGGATCTGCGTCCAGTTCCAGAGGGCAATATCGTTATAGCGCTGCTCCGGCCCGTGGATGGCTCTCTCAACCGTGTATCCCTCGTTGTTAAGCACCAGAATAATCGGGCGCTGCTTGTCGCGCAGCATCGATCCCAGCTCCTGAATGGTCAACTGCGCGGCACCGTCACCCGTCAGGACAATCACGCGTCGGTTCGGACACGCTGTTTGCGCGCCAAACGCCGCCGCGAGCGTGTAGCCGATCGATCCCCAAAGCGGCTGGACGATAAAGTTCACGTCTGCCGGTAAACGCAAATCGATAGCGCCGAAAGCTGACGTCCCCTGGTCAGCCAGAATAATGTCTCCGGGGCGAATAAACGTTTGCAGGGTACGCCAGAAGCTCTCCTGAGTCAGCGCCCCTTCGATAGTGGGGAAAGAAGAGCTGCTGTGATCAGATGGCGCTCGCGTATCACACACATGCGTTTTACACAGCGCTGTCAGCGTTTCAATGGCCTCCCTCATCGGGATACCCGTAAACCAGACGTCGCCAACGCGGGACGCGTGGGGCTGAACCTCTATCGTCTGATCTGGCGTCAGCTGGTGGGTAAACCCGGCTGTGAGCGTATCGGTAAAGCGCGTGCCAATGCACAGCACCGTATCAGCCCCCTCGATTGCCTCTTTGACCGCCGCGGCGCTCGCCGATCCGCTGTAGGTGCCATAAAAACCGCTCTGTCGTTCGTCAAAAATGCCCTTGCCCATCAGCATGGTGGCGTGTGCCATCGGCACCTCTTTCACCCACGTCTGAAGGGCCGCGCGCAAACCGTGGCGCAGCACCAGGAAGTCCGCTAACAGCGCGGTGCGTTTGCTCGTTGACAAACGCTTTTCGGCAGCCTCACGGAACGCTTGCATGCAGGCTGAATCGGCCGGTGCGGAGTTAAGAGTGAGAGCGCTTACAGGGGGCGTAGCGGCTTTTTTCGCCACATCGGCGGGCAGCATCAGGTAGCCCGGACGGCGCTCCCGCAGCATGGTGGTCAGGACTCTGTCAATTTCATAGCAGGCGTTTTGTTCGGTAAGCACCGCCTGTGCAACGGTGATGGGTTCGCTCATGTGGTAGAAATGGCGGAACTCGCCGTCGCCTAAGGTGTGGTGCAGTAACTCTCCTCGCTGCTGCGCCGCCATACCCGGAGCCCCCACAATATGGAGCACGGGGACATGTTCGGCAAAGCTGCCCGCCACACCGTTCATGGCGCTTAACTCCCCAACGCCGAAAGTCGTCAGGAGTGCGGCAAATCCCTTACAGCGGGCATAGCCGTCTGCGGCGTAAGACGCGTTCAGCTCGTTGGCACAGCCCACCCAGCAGATGTCCGGGCTGTCTATCACATGGTCGAGAAACTGCAGGTTATAGTCGCCCGGCACGCCAAACAGATGATCGGCACCGCAATCTGTTAGTCGGTCCAGCAGGTAATCGGCGACGCAATAGGGGGTACGCATATTATAGGTGTCCTTCTGACGTTGACCTCACTCTGAGTATTAAATAAGCGTGAAGGGTGTCCAGAATTGGCGACAATCAGGGGCTGGAAAGAATGCTTTACGAAAAAAGCTGAGCTATGCTCATTTTCTTCAGATTAGTGTAAACGCATACACTGATTTTTCTTTCCAGCGCCAGAGGTCTCGCTCATGGGTTATCAACCTGACAAAAATCGTTACCAGACAATGCAATATCGCCGCTGTGGACAAAGCGGCCTCAAGCTTCCCGCCATCTCGCTGGGGCTTTGGCATAATTTTGGCGACGCGACGCTGCTCGAAAACAGCCGTCAACTTTTACAGCGCGCCTTCGATTTGGGTATTACACATTTTGACCTTGCTAATAATTACGGCCCACCTCCTGGTTCAGCCGAACGCAACTTCGGGCGCATCCTGCAGGAGGATTTCCTGCCCTGGCGCGATGAGCTAATCATCTCCACCAAAGCGGGCTACACCATGTGGGACGGGCCTTACGGCGACTGGGGCTCGCGTAAATATCTGATTTCCAGCCTGGACCAGAGCCTCAGGCGTATGGGGCTGGAGTACGTTGATATCTTCTATCATCACCGCCCCGATCCACAAACGCCGCTGCGTGAAACGATGAAAGCGCTTGACCATGTGGTGCGCCAGGGCAAAGCACTGTACATCGGCCTGTCCAACTACCCGGCGGAACTGGCGCGGCAGGCGATTGAAATACTGGAGGATCTGGGCACGCCCTGTCTAATCCACCAGCCGAAGTACTCCATGTTTGAACGTACGCCTGAAGAGGGGTTGCTGGACGTGTTGCAGCAAAATGGGGTGGGATGTATCCCCTTCTCTCCCCTGGCGGGCGGACAGTTGACCGATCGCTATCTGAACGGCATCCCGGCGGATTCTCGCGCAGCAAGCGGCAGTAAGTTCCTTAATCCGGACCAGATCACCGACAAAAAGCTGGAAAAGGTACGCAAGCTGAATGCGCTGGCGGAAAAACGGGGGCAAAAGCTTTCGCAAATGGCACTGGCCTGGATCCTGCGCCACGATGCGGTGACATCCGTGCTCATCGGCGCAAGCAAAACCGGACAAATTGATGATGCTGCAGGCATGCTTGAAAATCGTCATTTCTCCGCAGAAGAGCTGAAGACGATAGAAGCGATCCTGTCCAGTTCAGATTAAAAACACTTTTAGCAAAAAGTGCTCTCGTTCATGATTTAGGAGTTGAGGCGATGAAACGAATGTTTACCAACTCGTAAAATTGCGTTAACAGGTCGCACAGCGGCCCCGATCGTGAAGGAGAAAGAGTATGTTCAGGTCACTGATTCTTGCAGCGGTACTACTGGCTTCGGCCCCGCTGGTCGCCAATGCGGGCGAAATCACCCTGTTGCCATCGATTAAATTACAAATTGGCGATCGTGATGACTACGGCAGATACTGGGACGGTGGCTACTGGCGCGACCGTGACTACTGGCACCGACATTATGAGTGGCGTAAAAACCGCTGGTGGAAACACGATAACGGCTATCACCGTGGCTGGGATAAGCGTAAGGCCTACGAGCGCGGCTACCGCGAAGGCTGGAACGATCGTGACGACCGCCGTGGCGGCAGGGGTCACGGAAAAGGCAGAGGCCATGGTCACGGCCATCACCATTAACAGCAAAAAGGAGCCTCACGGCTCCTTTTTCTTTTACAGGCCTGCGGCTGTGCCTATCAGCAACCACATGTTTAACGCCACCACCACGACCACAATGGCCCACCCGGCGCGTTTCACCCACGTCGAATTCACCAGATCGCCCATCAGCGATTTGTTGCTGGTGAATATCAGTAGCGGCACCAGCGCCAGCGCAATACCGAAACTCAGCAGCACCTGACTCATCACCAGAATGCGGGTCGGATCCAGCCCCATCAGAATTACAATAAAGGAAGGCAGCATCGTTACCGAACGGCGAACCCACAGTGGAATATGGAAACGTACGAACCCCTGCATCACCACCTGCCCGGCCAGTGTCCCCACAACCGTAGAGGAAAGTCCCGCAGCAACCAGGCTTAAACCAAAAATAGTGGCAGCGGCATGGCTCAGCAACGGCTCCAGCGTCAGGTACGCCTGGTCGAGATCGGCAACCCCGGTATGCCCGTTAAAGTGAAACGCGGCGGCGGCAGTCGCCATCATCGCCAGATTCACAAATCCGGCAATGGTCATCGCAATTGCCACATCCCATTTCGAGGCGGAGTAGCGCTCTTTACTCGTCCCGCCGTGCAGATTTTGGGTTAAAGAAGAGTGCAGATAAATTACGTGCGGCATAATGGTCGCCCCCAGCACCCCGGCGGCCAGAAATACGGCTTCAGAGGTGGGTAACGACGGGATCACCATCCCTTTCGTCAACTGCACCAGATTCGGCTGGGAGAAAATCAGCTCAACAATATAGGCGGCAGCGACGAACAGCAGCAGGCCGCCGATGACTTTCTCCAGCGGTTTTTGTCCCCGCCTCTGGAGCATCAAAATAAGGAACGTGGCGATACCGGTCAGCACGGCGCCCTGTAGCAGGGAGACGCCCAGAATAAGCTTAAAGCCGATCGCCGCCCCGATAAACTCGGCGAGATCGGTGGCCATGGCGATAATTTCCGCCTGGACCCAGTAAAACCATACCGCCGGACGCGGATAGTGATCGCGGATTTGCTCCGCCAGGTTTTTCCCGGTGGCAATACCCAACTTCGCGGAAAGCATCTGAATCAGCATCGCCATCAGGTTGGCCCACACCACAACCCACAGCAGCTTATAGCCGAAACTGGCCCCGGCCTGAATATTGGTCGCAAAATTACCCGGATCGATGTAGCCAATCGCGGCAATGAATGCAGGTCCCATTAATGCGAACCGCAGCTTGCGTGCCGCCCTGCCGCTGCTACTCTCTACGCGACTATTCGTCATTTCTGCCTCTGGAAATATAGCCTGTGCTATGTTTTATGCTATCAAAATGAGAATGATTATCAAGTTCATTTGTAATGGTTAACATGATTACTCTGATAGCCAGGGACAATAGACAGGCAGGTGGAGCAAGGTCACAGAATGTGAAAATGCGCAGACATTTGTGAAGCGTAGCACACAAACTTAACTTTTCACTCATTTACCTAACATAACAAAAATGTATTGTTGATCACTATTTTTGAGACTCGTCACAGGATGTAACTATAGTGTGGGCTTGATCTCGTTTTCTTTGTGCTTGTTACATAGAATGTGCACGGAAATTAAACCTGCCTCATATTTGGAGCAAATATGGACCGCGTCCTTCATTTTGTCCTGGCACTCGTTGTCGTTACTGCACTCGCATTGCTGGTCAGCACTGACCGCAAAAATATTCGTATTCGCTATGTTGTCCAGCTGCTGGTCATTGAAGTTTTACTTGCGTGGTTCTTCCTGAACTCCAACGTAGGCCTCGGCTTCGTGAAAGGCTTCTCCGAAATGTTCGAAAAACTGCTCGGATTTGCCAACGACGGGACTAACTTTGTCTTTGGCAACATGAACGATCAGGGTTTGGCCTTCTTCTTCCTGAAAGTGCTCTGCCCTATCGTCTTCATCTCTGCCCTGATCGGGATCCTCCAGCACATTCGTGTTCTGCCGGTAGTTATCCGTGCAATCGGCTTCCTGTTATCGAAAGTTAATGGCATGGGCAAGCTGGAATCCTTTAACGCAGTCAGCTCGCTGATCCTGGGTCAGTCTGAGAACTTCATTGCGTATAAAGATATCCTCGGCAAGATGTCCCGTAACCGCATGTACACCATGGCGGCGACAGCAATGTCTACCGTTTCCATGTCTATCGTGGGCGCGTATATGACTATGCTGGAACCTAAATACGTGGTTGCAGCGCTGGTTCTGAATATGTTCAGCACCTTTATTGTTCTTTCGCTGATTAACCCGTACCGCGTGGATGCCAGCGAAGAGAACATTCAGATGTCAAACCTGCACGAGGGACAGAGCTTCTTCGAAATGCTGGGTGAATACATTCTGGCGGGTTTCAAGGTTGCGATTATCGTTGCCGCGATGCTGATTGGCTTTATCGCACTGATCGCTGCGCTGAACGCCCTGTTTGCGGCCGTACTTGGTATTTCGTTCCAGGGTATTCTGGGCTATATCTTCTACCCGGTCGCCTGGGTAATGGGTGTGCCCGCTCACGAAGCGTTGCAGGTGGGCAGTATCATGGCAACGAAACTGGTATCCAATGAATTCGTGGCGATGATGGATCTTCAGAAGATTGCCAGCACGCTCTCCCCGCGTGCGGAAGGGATCCTGTCCGTCTTCCTGGTCTCCTTCGCGAACTTCTCTTCCATCGGTATTATCGCTGGTGCGATTAAAGGCCTGAACGAAGAGCAAGGTAACGTCGTTTCTCGCTTTGGCCTGAAGCTGGTTTACGGTTCAACGCTGGTGAGCGTCCTGTCTGCCTCTATCGCAGCATTGGTGCTGTAATCCATACCGCTCAATGAAAACCGGGAGCCATCGCTCCCGGTTTTTTTATGTCTCCAGCGCCGTCAGGGGCAGTGGTTTACCAATCAAATAGCCCTGCAAATAATCAACGCCGTATCGCAGCAACATCTCGCGTTGTTCAGCCGATTCCACATATTCAGCCACCACACAAAGCGATTTCGTTTTTGCCATGTTGCAAATGGACTGCACGATCATCGCATCCATGCTGTCGGTGCAGATATCTTTCACGAAGCAGCCATCGATCTTAATGATATCGGCCTCCAGTCGCTTCAGGCGCTCAAAGTTGGCATAGCCGGTACCAAAGTCATCGATAGCAATGCGGAAGCCATAATCCCGCAGCTGCTGGATATTGTTGATGCTGCTTCCCGAGTCAGAGAAAGCCTGTTCCTCGGTGATCTCAATGACGATATCTTGCGGTGCAACGGCGTAGCGTTCAAAAAGCGCGATGATCTCAGCTGCAATCTCGTTCTGCATCAGCGTCAGCGGCATCAGATTAACGGAGAACCGCGTTCCGGCCCGTCCGGATGGATGACTGCGCATCCACATCAGCAATTTTTCCACCACGTTCAGGTCGAATCGGTGGCTCAGGTTGAACTGAGCAATCAGCGGAATAAAGCGGTCAGGGGTGATGATCTCACCATCACTTTCAAGACGCGAAAGGATTTCAAAGTACCCTTCTCCGCGCGCGTTGTGAATTGGCTGCGCGTAAAGATGGAGACCACCGATATCAAGGGCGCGTTTTATACGGGCCAGCATTAGCACCCTGTCCGTCGTATGACCAGAAACATCATCCAGACTGTTGGTTAACGCAAGGACGTTATGCCCGGAACAGGACTGCTCGGACAGCCAGCTCAACTGACCCAGCGTGTGATGCACGCTTTCTCCATTTGGCACTTCCCCCCAGGAGGCACCAAACTCAATGTCGAGCTCAGTCTTGTTCCAGATAATTTTACGGCTGTTCAGATGGTCAACCATAAATTGCAGACGTTCAGCCGTGCCCGGTCCCAGCAAGACCAACATCAGTTCACTGCCTGGTAACTGGAAGAGCTTCTCGTCTTTTTGCAATAACGGCTGCAGCGACGCGGTGATCATCTTTTTACAGTGCACGCGCATGAGGATGCCGTAGTGACGGCTCAGGAATTCCAGATTATCCAGACGCAAGCAGCAGACTTTGGCCTCAGGATGATGCTGTAGAAAAACTTCCAGCGCACGAATGTTAGGCAGACCGGTGAGCGGATCGGTAAGCGCCCTCTCCTGCCACCCCTGTTTCAGCCATTCACTTTTCTGATAGATCTGCGACATGTAAAGCAGGCAGATAGCGAAAGAGATGAGTACCGACAGAATAAAGGAGAGCGAGTGGCCCGATTCAACGCCATTGAGAAAATTATAATTATAGGTCAACAACATGAGCGCTGAGGCTGCCCAGAATAAAGAGATGAGCGCATAGCTCAAACGACCAATACCCAGGGTAAAAAGAATGAAAACGGTCGGCATCAAATAACCCGCAATAAACTGCGACTCAAAAGGCGCGCATAAAATAGCGATCATTGAGACCAACAGCATCAGCCACACAACGATAAATAACGCTTTTTTGTTGCAAAAGAGGGGCTTCACGCTTCGCCGCCAGAATGTTCGGGCATAGCGAGGATTAATAATCATTCTTAATGGATAATAGAACATCATGGTGAAAATCAGGGCGGCGCAAATCAGACTCTGAATATCGATAACGTTATAAATTGCAGAGCCTTCGCCGAAATAGGAGGAGATTGTTACCGGGAAATCAAATAAATACCCCGCCAGATACATCGATAATTTGATGCCCACAGGCACCATAAATCCGAGCCATAAAATACGTATACCAATGTACTTATTCGGCATGCTGTGGCGCCAGCGCTTGCCCAGCATCAAACGGATAACGCCACAGGCGGCGAAGACGGAAAACGTCTGACAACATAATAAAACGATAGATTGTAGTGGGGCTAAATCAAAGTAATAAGCATTAGTAACACTAAAACTTAGCAACAAAGGAATGATTGCCCGTCGTCCAAATAACAACACGATGGCGAGCATGGCGCTTAAGGGCAGCCACGCTAAATAAACATCATTTTCGTTAACGATAGCGCGCGGAGAGATATAACGGGAAAAGGGGATCGCAATCAGGCTTAGCGCCAGGGCAATCATAAATATTTTTACATTATTGTAAATTTTTCTATTCATTAATCCGGGTAATCTATTTAACCATCGTCTTATTGACCGGATCGATAATAGGTTTATTAATTGGACGAATCAAGTTTAGGTCTATTTATGGACTTATTTATTGATTTGGATTGAGGTGAGGTATAGAAAATGACGTTAATTGCAACAAAAACAGTCTAAATATTTTACAAGATATAAAAAACCCCCGTCTGACGACGAGGGTTTAAATTTTGGTGGAGCTAAGCGGGATCGAACCGCTGACCTCTTGCATGCCATGCAAGCGCTCTCCCAGCTGAGCTATAGCCCCACATGTTACTTTACCTACCGTACTCTGTTGGGTTCAGAGTTTGGTGGAGCTAAGCGGGATCGAACCGCTGACCTCCTGCATGCCATGCAGGCGCTCTCCCAGCTGAGCTATAGCCCCATCGTAAAGCTGTCATGTTGACGGGCGGCATAATATGAATTCCGCCGCACAGTGTCAACGGCAAATTCAACCTCAGCCTTTCAACCGCCGAAAAATCATGCAAATGAATCACTTTGCGAGTCTGCTCGCAGCCAGGAGTTAAGCTTGTCACGTTTTCACGTAAAACGGTGCTATAAAATGAACCACTAATTAACCCCACAGATATTCAGGAAATTGTATGATCAAGGAACGAATGACGCCAGAAGAGTTAGCCCTGCTGACTGGCTATAGCCGACAGACCATCAATAAATGGGTACGCAAAGAGGGTTGGATTACATCGCCAAAACCAGGCGTTCAGGGCGGCAAGGCGCGTCTGGTACACGTCAATGAAAAAGTGCGCGACTTTATTCGCAGCGCACGCAGGGTAACAGAGTCGCCGGAAATGCCAGAAAAGGCGTACCACGAAGGCTCGCTTCACGCCCTGCTCCTGACGCTGGCGAATGAAATGACGCCGGATGAGCAGAAGCAGATGACATCTCTGTTACTGCGGGAAGGGATTACCGGATTGTTACAACGCTTAGGGATTCGCGACCAACGCTAATATGAAAAGATTACGCAGCAAAATGACCACGGAAGAGCTGGCGGACAGTCTGGGCGTCGCCCGACAAACCGTTAATCGCTGGATACGACAGAAAGGATGGAAAACGGAGGGTATCAACGGTGTAAAAGGCGGAAGAGCGAGGGTGATATGTATTGATGCGCACGTTAAGGAGCACATCATTAGCCTTCCCGCCATTCGTAACAGTCGGGCTGTTTACCATGTGGCAGAAAGCCCTTCACTCTATGGCGTGGCGACCTCATCCAGCCTGCTTCCACAAATTATCGACTCGCTGGAAAACATGACAACTGTCGAACAGGAACGTTTGCACAAGCTGCTCGCTCGCGAAGGTTTGCAGGGTTTTCTCACGCGTCTTGGTATTGCTGAATAACAGACATAAAAAACGGCAGGTTACCCTGCCGTTATTTGTATTTCACGAGCATTACTGCTGGCTTTCGCGCTCAGCAATAAAGCCCAGCGCCTTGTTGATACGCGCAACGCTACGTGATTTGCCAATGGCATGAACGGTCACGTCCAGCGCCGGAGACTGGCCTGCCCCCGTCACCGCAACGCGCAGCGGCATACCGACTTTACCCATGCCAATTTCCAACTCATCAGCGGTTGCCTGAATCGCGTGGTGAACATTTTCTGCAGTCCATTCGGTAATGGCTTCGAGTTTATCTCGCACCACTTCCAGCGGCTGACGCGCAACCGGACGCAGGTGTTTCTTGGCCGCATCGGCGTCGAACGCGTCAAACTCTTCATAAAAGTAGCGGCAGCTCTCGGCGATCTCTTTCAGCGTTTTGCAACGCTCGCCAAGCAGCTTCACCAGATCCGCCAGTTCAGGGCCCGTACGGGTATCGATGTTTGCCTGCTCAATGTGCCATTGCAGATAAGTCGCCACATACTCTGGCTGCATGGTATTGATGTAGTGATGGTTCAGCCACAGCAGTTTGTCAGTGTTGAACGCGCTGGCTGATTTGCTTACCGAGTTCAGAGAGAAAAGCTCGATCATCTCTTCGCGGCTGAAGATCTCCTGGTCACCATGAGCCCAGCCCAGACGCACCAGATAGTTCAGTAGCGCTTCCGGCAGATAGCCGTCATCACGGTACTGCATCACGCTCACCGCGCCATGACGTTTGGACAGCTTTTTACCGTCGTCACCGTTGATCATCGATACGTGCGCATACACCGGTACAGGCGCGTTCAGCGCTTTCAGAATGTTGATCTGACGCGGGGTGTTATTGATATGGTCTTCACCACGGATCACGTGAGTGATTTCCATATCCCAGTCGTCCACAACCACGCAGAAGTTATAGGTTGGCGAGCCGTCAGTACGACGAATGATGAGGTCATCCAGCTCCTGGTTGCTGAATTCGATCGGGCCACGGATCTGGTCATCAAAGATAACAGAGCCATCCTGCGGGTTAGCAAAACGCACTACGCAAGGCTCATCAGCAGCATGCTCGCTGTGGTCATGACGGCAACGACCGTCATAACGCGGTTTTTCGCCTTTTGCCATTTGCTCTTCGCGCAGCGCATCCAGACGCTCCCTTGAGCAGTAGCACTTATAGGCCGTGCCTGCGACCAGCATCTCGTCAATTACGGCGTTATAGCGGTCAAAACGTTTGGTCTGGAAGTATGGGCCTTCGTCCCACTCCAGATTCAGCCAGTTCATCCCATCCATAATGGCTTCAATTGCTTCCGGCGTTGAGCGCTCCAGGTCGGTGTCTTCAATACGCAGCACAAACTCACCTTTGTTGTGGCGTGCGAAAAGCCAGGAGTAGAGAGCAGTACGTGCACCACCGACATGCAGATAGCCTGTCGGGCTCGGCGCGAAGCGAGTTTTGATTTTCATGAAATGGCCTTACGTTATAAAGATGCCGGTAATCGGCAAATCCTGGGAAGAAAACAATGGGCAATATTCTATCACTGTGGGCCGATTCCTCAATGTCGATCACTTTATCCGGTTCGAGATTGCTGTTTTTGTTTAGAAATCATGCACCACAGTCGGTTTTGCGATCGTTTTGACTAATTTTACGACGAACGAATAAAAACTTTAGAAAATGCGTTGACTCATTTTCAACTCTCCCTATAATGCGACTCCACACAGCGGGGGTGATTAGCTCAGTTGGTAGAGCATCTCCTTTACACGGAGGGGGTCGGCGGTTCGAGCCCGTCATCGCCCACCATTCTCACCTTATCGTAGCAGTTCCGAAATGGGCGATTAGCTCAGTTGGTAGAGCATCTCCTTTACACGGAGGGGGTCGGCGGTTCGAGCCCGTCATCGCCCACCATTCTCACCTTATCGTAGCAGTTCCGAAATGGGCGATTAGCTCAGTTGGTAGAGCATCTCCTTTACACGGAGGGGGTCGGCGGTTCGAG
>OKJV01000081.1_pt1 | contig 85254 bp, 65 predicted proteins | sample 1612551 | NCBI WGS metagenome assembly OKJV01 (sample SAMN04436805, study PRJEB24849) | human gut metagenome | biome: human gut; feature: NICU; material: stool | host: Homo sapiens | place: USA: Saint Louis, MO | collected 2011-05-05 | reverse complement strand
GGAGCCGGAGAAGATGACAGTGGTGAAAAGAGTTGCAGGCGTTCACAGTATCTACGAGCCCGCAGGTTTTGTAGCCCGGACAGATGCGCAGCATCGCCTCCGGGAAACGTTGCTTAGCCTTTAGCGCGGCTGGCGATAATCGCCTCTGCCACGTTGCGCGGGGCTTCCGCGTAATGGTGGAACTCCATACTGTAGGTCGCCCGGCCCTGGGACATTGAACGCAGCGTGGTGGAATAGCCAAACATCTCGGCCAGCGGGACATCGGCGCGGATAATCTGGCTGCCGAACCGCTCCTCCATCCCCTGCACCATTCCGCGACGGGAGGAGAGATCGCCCATGATATTCCCGGCGTACTCTTCCGGGGTCTCCACTTCCACGTGCATCACCGGTTCAAGAATAACCGGGTCGGCCCTGCGCGCCCCTTCCTTGAAGCCAAATATCGCCGCCATGCGGAAAGCCATCTCCGAGGAGTCGACGTCATGATACGAACCAAACGTCAGGGTCGCCTTGATATCCACCACCGGATAGCCCGCCAGCACGCCAGTGCCCATCGCTTCGCGCAGCCCTTTTTCCACCGAAGGGATGTACTCGCGCGGCACCACGCCGCCTTTGGTCGCGTCTTCAAACACGAAACCGCTCCCCGGCTCCAGCGGTTCAAGGGTCAGCACCACGTGGCCGTACTGCCCTTTACCGCCGGACTGGCGGACAAACTTGCCTTCCACCTCTTTGACCGTTTTGCGGATCGTCTCGCGATAGGTCACCTGCGGACGCCCGATATTCGCCTCAACGCCAAACTCTCGCTTCATGCGGTCGACGATAATCTCCAGATGCAGCTCGCCCATCCCGGAAATGATCGTCTGGCCGGACTCCTCGTCAGTATGCAGACGAAACGACGGATCTTCCGCCGCCAGCCGCTGCAAGGCGATACCCATTTTCTCCTGATCGGCTTTGGTTTTCGGTTCAATCGCCAGCGAAATCACCGGCTCCGGAAACTCCATCCGTTCGAGGGTAATCACCGCATCCGGGGCGCACAGCGTGTCGCCGGTAGTGACATCCTTCAGGCCGACGCAGGCGGCAATATCCCCGGCGTGCAGTTCGTCCACCTCATGGCGATCGTTGGCCTGCATCAGCACGATGCGTCCGATGCGTTCTTTCTTGCCTTTCACCGGATTCCACACCGCATCGCCTTTTTTCAACGTCCCGGAATAGACGCGGATAAAGGTCAGCTGTCCGACATAGGGGTCGGTCATCAGCTTGAAGGCCAGCGCCGAGAACGGTTCGTCGTCGTTCGGGTGACGTTCAGCAGGTTGCCCTTTCTCATCCACGCCCTGAATCGCCGGGATATCCAGCGGCGACGGCATCAGCTCAACCACCGCATCGAGCATCCGCTGCACGCCTTTGTTTTTAAACGCGCTGCCGCACAGCACCGCCTGGATTTCGCCCTTCACCGTACGCTGGCGCAGTCCGGCAACGATTTCCGCCTCGCTCAACTCGCCGGTTTCGAGATACTTATCCATCAGTTCGCCGCTGGCTTCCGCCGCCGCCGAGACCATTTTCTCCCGCCACAGCCGGGCGGTTTCCACGAGATCGTCAGGCACCGGCGCATAGCTGAAGGTCATCCCCTGGGTGGCGTCGTCCCACAAAATGGCGCGCATTTTGATGAGATCCACCACCCCGGTAAAGTGCTCTTCGGCGCCAACCGGGATCACAATCGGTACCGGATTGGCCTTCAGGCGATCGGTCATCATCTGCACCACGCGGAAAAAATCCGCGCCGGGACGGTCCATCTTGTTGACGAAGGCCAGCCGCGGGACGTGGTATTTATTCGCCTGCCGCCAGACCGTTTCCGACTGCGGCTGCACGCCGCCGACGGAGTCGTAAACCATCACCGCGCCGTCCAGGACGCGCATGGAGCGTTCCACTTCGATGGTAAAATCCACGTGCCCTGGGGTATCGATGATGTTAATCCTGTGCGGCTCGAAGCTGCGGTCCATACCGGGCCAGAAGCAGCTCACCGCCGCGGAGGTAATGGTGATCCCGCGCTCCTGCTCCTGCGCCATCCAGTCGGTGGTTGCCGCGCCATCGTGTACTTCCCCCAGCTTGTGACTCATCCCGGTATAAAACAGGATGCGCTCGGTGGTGGTGGTTTTGCCGGCATCGATATGCGCGGAGATACCGATGTTGCGATAACGTTCGAGGGGGATGGGTCGGGGCATGATGCGTCCTTAGTCATTTTGACTGTCAGCAGGCGGCCGGAATTGGCCGCCGTTCATATAACGGCATCTATCATAGTACAACTGTACGAGTATATTCGAACTATTTTTGCTATCGTTACTATTGGTGAAGCTGCGACGACGCGCGTGGCTTTAGAAAAGCAGTTTGGGTATATTACCGGCCAGCCGCCGATACGGGCCGCTGCTCGTAAGGCAGCGCAACCGCCGACACAGGAATAGTATGATCGCCAATCACCCCGAACGTGAACAAATTCGCCTCGAAAATGTCCTTTTCGCCCTCGGTAACCCGCTACGGCTTGAGATTATCCGCATCCTTGCCGACGGAAGCGAGCAGAGCTGTAACGCCCTGCGTCACGAAGATGTGGCGAAGTCGACCATGACCCACCACTGGCGCGTCCTGCGCGACAGCGGTGTGATCTGGCAGCGCCCACAGGGGCGGGAGAACTTGATTTCGCTGCGCCGGGAAGATTTAGACGCGCGCTTTCCCGGCCTGCTGGATACGCTGCTTAAGGTCATGCAGCAGGAGAACTAAAGGCCCGCTACTCCTCGCCGGCCAGCCGCCGATACTGGGCAAAGCGGGCCCGCGCGTCCTCCTCGGTTCGGCTAAAGAGCGCATCCGCCAGATGCGGCGTCGTTTTGTGCAGCGAGGCGTAGCGCACTTCGCCAAGCAAAAAGTCGCGGAAGCTCTCCTCCGGCTCTTCGGAATCGAGCATAAACGGCGTCTTACCTTCCGCTTCCCGCTGCGGATGATAGCGCCACAGGTGCCAGTATCCCGCCTCAACCGCCCGTTTCGCCTCGCGCTGGCTGCAGCGCATGCCGGCTTTCAGCCCGTGGTTAATGCAGGCGGCGTAGGCAATCACCAGCGACGGTCCCGGCCAGGCTTCGGCCTCGGCGATCGCCCGTAGGGTCTGATCTTTATCAGCGCCCATCGCGACCTGGGCCACGTACACATTGCCGTAGCTCATCGCCATCATGCCGAGATCTTTTTTCCGCGTGCGTTTGCCCTGCGCGGCAAACTTCGCGATGGCCGCCACCGGGGTCGATTTAGACGACTGGCCGCCGGTATTGGAGTAAACCTCGGTGTCAAATACCAGAATATTGACGTCTTCCCCGCTCGCCAGCACGTGATCGAGACCGCCGAAGCCGATATCGTAGGCCCAGCCGTCGCCGCCGAAAATCCACTGCGAACGACGAACAAAATAGTCGCGGTTCTGCCACAGCTGCTCCAGCAGCGGCACGCCCTCTTTTTCCGCCGCCAGCCGTTCGCTGAGCCGGTCCGCGCGCTCGCGGGTGCCCTCGCCTTCATCCTGCTTCGCCAGCCACTGGCGCATTGCGTCGCTAAGTTCGTCGCTGACAGGTAGCGCCAGCGCGGCGGTCATATCATCGGCGATTTGTTGACGCACCGCCTGACCGCCGAGCATCATGCCGAGGCCAAACTCCGCATTATCCTCAAACAGCGAGTTCGCCCATGCCGGGCCGTGGCCGCGGTGGTTGGTGGTATAGGGAATCGACGGCGCGCTGGCTCCCCAGATAGAAGAGCAGCCGGTGGCGTTAGCGATCAGCATCCGGTCGCCAAACAGCTGGGTTATCAGGCGGGCATAAGGCGTTTCACCGCATCCCGCGCAGGCGCCGGAAAACTCCAGCAGCGGGGTTTCAAACTGGCTGCCTTTGACCGTCGTCTTACGAAACGGATTGCTCTTCGGCGTCAGCGCCAGCGCATAGTCCCAGACCGGCGCCATCTGACGCTGGCTATCGAGAGACTGCATTTTTAACGCCTTGCCGCGCGCGGGACAGATATCCACGCAGTTGCCGCAGCCGGAACAATCCAGCGGCGAGATAGCCAGATGGTAGTGATACTCCTTCGCTCCCTGCGCGGGTTTGCTCAGCAGCCCCACCGGCGCGGCGTCATGCTCTTCGCCGTTGAGCAGTGCCGGGCGGATCGCCGCATGCGGGCAGATAAAGGCGCACTGGTTACACTGCGTGCAGCCCTCCGGCTGCCAGACCGGCACTTCCAGCGCGATCCCGCGTTTCTCCCACGCGGCGGTGCCCGAAGGAAACGTCCCGTCCTCCATACCGACAAACGCGCTCACCGGCAGCTGGTCGCCGCACTGGCGGTTCATCGGCTGCAGAATATCGCGGATGAAATCCGGCATCATAGCTGATGCTTGCGCCGCGGGTTCATCCAGCGTCGCCCAGTGCGCCGGAATCGTCACCTGATGCAGCGAGGCCATGCCCAGCTCGATCGCCCGCTGGTTCATCTCAATCACCGCCGCCCCTTTGCTGCCGTAGCTTTTTTCAACCGCCTGCTTGAGGTAATCCGCCGCGGTCTGCGGGTCGATAATCGCCGCCAGCTTAAAGAACGCCGCCTGCATCAGCATATTAAAGCGCCCGCCCAGCCCGAGCTCGCGGGCGATATCCACGGCGTTCAGGGTATAAAAATGGATATTTTCCCGCGCCAGATAGCGTTTGAAGCTGACCGGCAGATGCTGCTCCAGCTCCGCATCGGACCAGCTGCAGTTGAGTAAAAAGGTCCCGCCCGGCTTTAATCCGTCCAGCAGATCGTAGCGCTCAACGTAGGACTGCTGCGAACAGGAGATAAAATCGGCCCGATGGATCAGGTAGGGCGAATTGATCGGCCGGTCGCCGAAGCGTAAATGTGAAACGGTAATGCCGCCGGATTTTTTCGAGTCATAAGAAAAGTAGGCCTGCGCGTAGAGCGGCGTTTTATCGCCGATAATTTTGATCGCGCTTTTATTGGCCCCGACGGTGCCGTCCGAGCCCATGCCCCAAAATTTACAGGCGGTGATGCCGTCATGCGAGACCGCCAGCGTCTGCTGGCGCGGCGGTAACGAAGTAAAGGTTACATCATCGACAATCCCGAGGGTAAACCCGTCCATCGGCAGCGGTTTATTGAGGTTATCAAAGACGGCCGCGATATCGTTGGGCAGAACATCCTTCCCGCCAAGCGCATAGCGGCCGCCGACGATTAGCGGCGCATCGTCGTGGTGGTAGAAGGCGTTTTTCACATCCAGGCACAGCGGTTCAGCCTGAGCGCCGGGCTCTTTGGTACGGTCAAGGACGGCAATCCGCTGCACGGTTTTCGGCAGCTGGGCGAAGAAGTGGGCCAGCGAAAAAGGGCGAAACAGATGCACGCTGAGCAGCCCGACCTTCTCTCCCGCCGCGTTCAGCGTATCCACCACTTCCTGAACGGTATCGCAGACCGATCCCATCGCAATAATCACCCGTTCGGCATCCGCCGCGCCGGTATAGTTAAACAGATGATACTCCCGGCCGGTGAGCGCGCTGATTTGCGCCATATAGCTTTCGACAATGTCGGGCAGCGCCTGATAAAAACGGTTGCCCGCCTCCCGCTCCTGGAAGTAGATATCCGGGTTCTGCGCCGTTCCGCGGATGACCGGATGATCCGGATGCAGCGCGTTACGGCGGAAGCTGTCGAGCGCGGGCCGGTCCAGCAGCGTCGCCAGCTGCTCATATTCCAACACCTCGATTTTTTGAATTTCGTGCGAGGTGCGAAAACCGTCGAAGAAGTTAACAAACGGGATGCGTCCCTTAATCGCCGCCAGATGCGCCACCGCCGACAAATCCATCACCTGCTGCACGTTATTCTCCGCCAGCATCGCGCAGCCGGTCTGGCGGACCGCCATCACATCCTGGTGATCGCCAAAAATATTCAGCGAATTGGTCGCCAGCGCCCGGGCGCTGACGTGAAAGACGCCCGGCAGCAGTTCACCGGCGATTTTGTACATGTTGGGGATCATCAGCAGCAGCCCCTGGGAGGCCGTATAGGTGGTGGTGAGCGCCCCGGCCTGCAGCGCGCCGTGGACCGCGCCTGCCGCGCCGGCCTCCGACTGCATCTCCATTAAGCGCACCGGCTGGCCAAAAAGGTTCTTTTTCCCCTGCGCCGCCCACTCGTCGACGTTTTCCGCCATCGGCGTGGAGGGGGTTATGGGGTAAATCGCCGCGACCTCGGTAAAGGCATAAGAGATCCAGGCCGCCGCGGCGTTGCCATCCATTGTTTTCATTTTTCCGGACATTGTTCAATCCTCGAAGGTGAGAGGCATCTTCGCCGCCTCAAATAAGCGGCAAACCCAGTTGTTGCCTCAAGCACAGCCTGTGCCAGCTCGCGGATGACAGAAGAGTTAGCGCGAATTCAACGCGTTATGAAGAGAGTCGCCGCGCAGCGCGCCAAGAGATTGCGTGGAATAAGACACAGGGGGCGACAAGCTGTTGAACAGGCGACAAAGCGCCACCATGGCCCCGGCAGGCGCAATTGTTCTGTTTCCCACATTTGGTCGCCTTATTGTGCCGTTTTGTTTTACGTCCTGCGCGGCGACAAATAACTAACTTCATAAAAATCATAAGAATACATAAACAGGCACGGCTGGTATGTTCCCTGCACTTCTCTGCTGGCAAACACTCAACAACAGGAGAAGTCACCATGACCATGCGTCAATGCGCTATTTACGGTAAAGGCGGTATCGGTAAATCCACCACCACGCAGAACCTCGTCGCCGCGCTGGCGGAGATGGGTAAGAAAGTGATGATCGTCGGCTGCGATCCGAAGGCGGACTCCACCCGTCTGATCCTGCACGCCAAAGCACAGAACACCATTATGGAGATGGCCGCGGAAGTCGGCTCGGTCGAGGACCTCGAACTCGAAGACGTGCTGCAAATTGGCTACGGCGACGTGCGCTGCGCGGAATCCGGCGGCCCGGAGCCAGGCGTCGGCTGCGCGGGACGCGGCGTGATCACGGCGATCAACTTTCTTGAAGAAGAAGGCGCCTACGAGGACGATCTCGATTTCGTGTTCTATGACGTGCTCGGCGACGTGGTCTGCGGCGGCTTCGCCATGCCGATCCGCGAAAACAAAGCCCAGGAGATCTACATCGTCTGCTCCGGCGAAATGATGGCGATGTACGCGGCCAACAATATCTCCAAAGGGATCGTTAAATACGCCAAATCCGGCAAGGTGCGCCTCGGCGGCCTGATCTGTAACTCACGTCAGACCGACCGTGAAGACGAACTGATTATTGCCCTGGCGGAAAAGCTCGGTACCCAGATGATCCACTTTGTGCCCCGCGACAACATCGTGCAGCGCGCGGAGATCCGCCGCATGACGGTTATCGAGTACGACCCCGCCTGTAAACAGGCCAACGAATACCGCACCCTGGCGCAGAAGATCGTCAACAACACCATGAAAGTGGTGCCGACGCCCTGCACCATGGATGAGCTGGAATCGCTGCTGATGGAGTTCGGCATCATGGAAGAGGAAGACACCAGCATCATTGGCAAAACCGCCGCCGAAGAAAACGCGGCCTGAGCACAGGACAATTATGATGACCAACGCAACGGGCGAACGTAATCTGGCGCTGATCCAGGAAGTCCTGGAGGTGTTCCCGGAAACCGCGCGAAAAGAGCGCAGAAAGCACATGATGGTCAGCGATCCGGAAATGGAGAGCGTCGGCAAGTGCATTATCTCTAACCGCAAATCACAACCCGGCGTAATGACCGTACGCGGCTGCGCCTACGCCGGTTCCAAAGGGGTGGTATTTGGGCCGATCAAGGATATGGCCCATATTTCACACGGACCGGTCGGCTGCGGCCAGTATTCCCGCGCCGGACGACGCAACTATTACACCGGAGTCAGCGGCGTCGATAGCTTCGGCACGCTGAACTTCACCTCTGATTTTCAGGAGCGCGACATCGTCTTCGGCGGCGATAAAAAGCTCAGCAAGCTGATTGAAGAGATGGAGCTGCTGTTCCCGCTCACCAAAGGGATCACCATTCAGTCGGAATGCCCGGTGGGGCTGATCGGTGATGATATCAGCGCGGTGGCCAACGCCAGCAGCAAGGCGCTGGATAAACCGGTGATCCCGGTACGCTGCGAAGGCTTTCGCGGCGTGTCGCAGTCTCTGGGGCACCATATCGCCAACGACGTGGTGCGCGACTGGATCCTGAACAATCGCGAAGGACAGCCGTTTGAAACCACCCCTTACGATGTGGCGATCATCGGCGACTACAACATCGGCGGCGACGCCTGGGCCTCGCGCATTCTGCTGGAAGAGATGGGGCTACGGGTAGTCGCGCAGTGGTCCGGCGACGGCACGCTGGTGGAGATGGAGAATACCCCATTCGTCAAGCTGAACCTGGTTCACTGCTACCGTTCGATGAACTATATCGCCCGCCATATGGAGGAGAAACATCAGATTCCGTGGATGGAGTACAACTTCTTCGGGCCGACCAAAATCGCCGAATCGCTGCGCAAAATCGCCGACCAGTTCGACGATACGATTCGCGCGAACGCCGAAGCGGTGATCGCCCGGTATGAGGGGCAGATGGCGGCGATTATCGCCAAATATCGCCCGCGCCTGGAGGGGCGTAAGGTGCTGCTCTATATGGGCGGCCTGCGGCCGCGCCACGTTATTGGCGCCTATGAGGATCTCGGGATGGAGATCATCGCCGCCGGCTACGAGTTTGCCCATAACGATGATTACGACCGCACCCTGCCGGATCTGAAAGAGGGCACGCTGCTGTTCGATGACGCCAGCAGCTACGAGCTGGAAGCGTTCGTCAAGGCGCTGAAGCCCGACCTTATCGGCTCCGGCATCAAGGAAAAATATATCTTCCAGAAAATGGGCGTGCCGTTCCGCCAGATGCACTCGTGGGACTATTCCGGCCCGTACCACGGCTACGATGGTTTCGCCATTTTCGCCCGCGATATGGATATGACCCTGAACAACCCGGCGTGGAACGAACTGACCGCTCCGTGGCTGAAGTCTGCGTGATTGCCCACTCACTGTCCCGTCTGTTCACCGATTTGTGGCGCGGGAGGAGAACACCATGAGCCAAACGATTGATAAAATTAATAGCTGTTATCCGCTATTCGAACAGGATGAATACCAGGAGCTGTTCCGCAATAAGCGGCAGCTGGAAGAGGCGCACGATGCGCAGCGCGTGCAGGAGGTCTTTGCCTGGACCACCACCGCCGAGTATGAAGCGCTGAATTTCCAGCGCGAGGCGCTGACCGTTGACCCGGCGAAAGCCTGCCAGCCGCTTGGCGCGGTGCTTTGCTCGCTGGGATTTGCCAACACCCTGCCGTATGTGCACGGCTCTCAGGGGTGCGTGGCCTACTTTCGCACCTATTTTAACCGCCATTTCAAAGAGCCGATCGCCTGCGTCTCCGACTCGATGACCGAAGACGCGGCGGTCTTCGGCGGCAACAACAATATGAACCTGGGCCTGCAGAACGCCAGCGCGCTGTACAAACCGGAGATCATTGCGGTGTCCACCACCTGCATGGCGGAAGTTATCGGCGACGACCTGCAGGCGTTTATCGCCAACGCCAAAAAAGATGGCTTCGTCGACAGCAGCATCGCCGTGCCCCACGCCCATACGCCAAGCTTTATCGGCAGCCACGTCACCGGCTGGGATAACATGTTTGAAGGCTTCGCCAAAACCTTCACTGCGGACTACCAGGGGCAGCCGGGCAAACTGCCGAAGCTCAATCTGGTGACCGGCTTTGAAACCTATCTCGGCAACTTCCGCGTATTAAAGCGGATGATGGAACAGATGGCGGTGCCGTGCAGCCTGCTCTCCGATCCGTCGGAAGTTCTCGACACGCCCGCCGACGGCCACTATCGGATGTATTCCGGCGGCACCACGCAGCAGGAGATGAAAGAGGCCCCTGACGCCATCGATACGCTGCTCCTGCAGCCGTGGCAGCTGCTGAAGAGCAAAAAAGTGGTGCAGGAGATGTGGAACCAGCCCGCCACCGAGGTCGCTATTCCGCTGGGGCTGGCCGCCACCGATGAACTGCTGATGACCGTCAGCCAGCTTAGCGGCAAGCCGATTGCCGACGCCCTCACCCTTGAGCGCGGCCGGCTGGTTGACATGATGCTCGACTCCCACACCTGGCTGCACGGCAAGAAGTTTGGCCTGTACGGCGATCCGGACTTCGTGATGGGCCTCACCCGCTTCCTGCTGGAACTGGGCTGCGAGCCAACGGTGATCCTGAGCCATAACGCCAACAAACGCTGGCAAAAAGCGATGAACAAAATGCTCGATGCCTCGCCGTACGGGCGCGATAGCGAAGTGTTTATCAACTGCGATTTGTGGCACTTCCGTTCGCTGATGTTCACCCGTCAGCCGGACTTTATGATCGGCAACTCCTACGGCAAGTTTATCCAGCGCGATACCCTGGCGAAGGGAAAAGCTTTTGAAGTGCCGCTTATCCGCCTCGGCTTTCCGCTGTTCGACCGCCACCATCTGCACCGCCAGACAACCTGGGGTTATGAAGGGGCGATGAACATTGTGACGACGCTGGTGAACGCCGTGCTGGAGAAACTGGATAGCGATACCAGCCAGCTGGGCAAAACCGATTACAGCTTCGATCTCGTCCGTTAACCATCAGGTGCCCCGCGTCATGCGGGGCCAGGAGGGAGTATGCCCATCGTGATTTTCCGTGAGCGCGGCGCGGACCTGTACGCCTATATCGCGAAACAGGATCTGGAAGCGCGAGTGATCCAGATTGAGCATAACGACGCTGAACGCTGGGGCGGCGCGATTTCGCTGGAGGGGGGACGCCGCTACTACGTGCATCCGCAGCCGGGGCGTCCCGTCTTTCCGATAAGCCTGCGCGCGACGCGCAATACCTTGATATAAGGAGCTGGTGATGTCCGACAACGATACCCTATTCTGGCGTATGCTGGCGCTGTTTCAGTCTCTGCCGGACCTACAGCCGGCGCAAATCGTCGACTGGCTGGCGCAGGAGAGCGGCGAGACGCTGACGCCAGAGCGTCTGGCGACCCTGACCCAGCCGCAGCTGGCCGCCAGCTTTCCCTCCGCGACGGCGGTGATGTCCCCCGCTCGCTGGTCGCGGGTGATGGCGAGCCTGCAGGGCGCGCTGCCCGCCCATTTACGCATCGTTCGCCCTGCCCAGCGCACGCCGCAGCTGCTGGCGGCATTTTGCTCCCAGGATGGGCAGGTGATTAACGGCCATTTCGGCCAGGGACGACTGTTTTTTATCTACGCGTTCGATGAACAAGGCGGCTGGCTGTACGATCTGCGCCGCTATCCCTCCGCCCCCCACCAGCAGGAGGCCAACGAAGTGCGCGCCCGGCTTATTGAGGACTGTCAGCTGCTGTTTTGCCAGGAGATCGGCGGGCCCGCCGCCGCGCGGCTGATCCGCCATCGCATCCACCCGATGAAAGCGCAGCCCGGGACGACGATTCAGGCACAGTGCGAGGCGATCAATACGCTGCTGGCCGGCCGTTTGCCGCCGTGGCTGGCGAAGCGGCTTAACAGGGATAACCCTCTGGAAGAACGCGTTTTTTAATCCCTGTTTTGTGCTTGTTGCCCGCTGACCCCGCGGGCTTTTTTTCGCGTATGGACGCGTTCCCCACGTTACGGTCAGGGGAATATTCCGTTCACGGTTGTTCCGGGCTTCTTGATGCGCCTAACCCCCTCGCTGCCAGCCTTTCATCAACAAATAGCCATGCCAGCGCGATAGGTCATAAAGCATCACATGCCGCCATCCCTTGTCCGATTGTTGGCTTTGTCGCAAAGCCAACAACCTCTTTTCTTTAAAAATCAAGGCTCCGCTTCTGGAGCGCGAATTGCATCTTCCCCCTCATCCCCCACCGTCAACGAGGTCACTATGAAGGGAAATGAAATTCTGGCGCTGCTGGATGAACCGGCCTGTGAACACAACCATAAACAAAAATCCGGCTGCAGCGCGCCCAAACCCGGCGCCACCGCCGGCGGCTGCGCGTTCGACGGCGCGCAGATAACCCTGCTGCCCATCGCCGACGTGGCGCATCTGGTCCACGGCCCCATCGGCTGCGCCGGAAGCTCATGGGATAACCGCGGCAGCGCCAGCTCCGGCCCCACCCTTAATCGGCTCGGGTTCACCACCGATCTCAACGAACAGGACGTGATTATGGGCCGCGGCGAACGCCGCCTGTTTCACGCCGTGCGCCATATCGTCACCCGCTATCATCCGGCGGCGGTCTTTATCTACAACACCTGCGTACCGGCCATGGAGGGCGATGACCTGGAAGCGGTATGCCAGGCCGCGCAGACCGCCACCGGCGTACCGGTTATCGCTATTGACGCCGCCGGTTTCTACGGCAGTAAAAATCTCGGTAACCGGCTGGCGGGCGACGTCATGGTCAAACGGGTCATCGGCCAGCGCGAGCCCGCCCCCTGGCCGGAGAGCACGCCCTTTACCCCGGAGCAGCGTCACGATATTGGCCTGATTGGCGAATTCAATATTGCCGGCGAGTTCTGGCATATTCAGCCGCTGCTCGACGAACTGGGGATCCGCGTGCTCGGCAGCCTCTCCGGCGATGGCCGCTTCGCCGAGATCCAGACCATGCACCGGGCGCAGGCCAATATGCTGGTCTGCTCGCGGGCGTTAATTAACGTCGCCAGAGCCCTGGAGCAGCGCTACGGCACGCCGTGGTTCGAAGGCAGCTTTTACGGGATCCGCGCCACCTCTGACGCCCTGCGCCAGCTGGCGGCGCTGCTGGGCGACGACGACCTTCGCCAGCGTACCGAAGCGCTGATTGCGCGGGAGGAACAGGCGGCGGAACTGGCGCTACAGCCGTGGCGCGAACAGCTGCGCGGCCGCAAAGCGCTGCTCTATACCGGCGGGGTGAAATCCTGGTCGGTGGTATCGGCGCTGCAGGATTTGGGCATGACCGTGGTGGCAACCGGCACGCGTAAATCCACCGAAGAGGATAAACAGCGGATCCGCGAGCTGATGGGCGAAGAGGCGGTAATGCTGGAAGAGGGCAACGCCCGCACGCTGCTGGATGTGGTCTATCGCTATCAGGCCGACCTGATGATTGCCGGCGGACGCAATATGTACACCGCCTATAAAGCCAGGCTGCCGTTTCTCGATATCAATCAGGAGCGCGAACACGCCTTCGCTGGCTATCAGGGGATCGTCACCCTCGCCCGCCAGCTGTGTCAGACCATCAACAGCCCCATCTGGCCGCAAACCCATTCTCGCGCCCCGTGGCGCTAAGGAGCTCACCATGGCAGACATTTTCCGCACCGATAAGCCGCTGGCGGTCAGCCCCATCAAAACCGGCCAGCCGCTCGGCGCAATCCTCGCCAGCCTCGGGATCGAACACAGCATCCCTCTGGTCCACGGCGCGCAGGGGTGCAGCGCCTTCGCCAAAGTCTTTTTTATTCAACATTTCCACGACCCGGTTCCCCTGCAGTCGACAGCGATGGACCCCACGTCGACGATTATGGGCGCGGACGGCAATATTTTTACCGCCCTGGATACCCTCTGCCAGCGCAACAATCCGCAGGCTATCGTACTGCTCAGCACCGGGCTGTCGGAGGCCCAGGGCAGCGATATTTCCCGCGTGGTTCGCCAGTTTCGCGAAGAGTATCCCCGTCACAAGGGGGTGGCGATATTGACGGTTAACACGCCGGATTTTTATGGCTCCATGGAGAACGGCTTCAGCGCGGTGCTAGAGAGCGTCATTGAGCAGTGGGTGCCGCCGGCGCCGCGCCCGGCTCAGCGCAATCGCCGGGTCAATCTGCTGATCAGCCACCTCTGTTCGCCGGGTGATATTGAGTGGCTGCGCCGATGCGTCGAAGCGTTCGGCCTGCAGCCGGTAATCCTGCCGGACCTGGCGCAATCGATGGACGGCCACCTGGCGCAGGGCGATTTCTCGCCGCTGACCCAGGGCGGGACGCCGCTGCGCCAGATAGAGCAGATGGGACAAAGCCTGTGCAGCTTCGCCATTGGCGTCTCCCTTCATCGCGCCTCATCGCTGCTGGCCCCGCGCTGCCGCGGCGAGGTTATCGCCCTGCCGCACCTGATGACCCTCGAACGCTGCGACGCCTTTATTCATCAACTGGCGAAAATTTCCGGACGCGCCGTTCCCGAGTGGCTGGAACGCCAGCGCGGCCAGCTACAGGATGCGATGATCGACTGCCATATGTGGCTCCAGGGCCAGCGCATGGCGATAGCGGCGGAAGGCGATTTGCTGGCGGCGTGGTGTGATTTCGCCAACAGCCAGGGGATGCAGCCCGGCCCGCTGGTGGCCCCTACCGGTCATCCCAGCCTGCGCCAGCTGCCGGTGGAACGGGTGGTGCCGGGGGATCTGGAGGATCTGCAAACCCTGCTGTGCGCGCATCCCGCCGACCTGCTGGTGGCGAACTCGCACGCCCGCGACCTGGCGGAGCAGTTTGCGCTGCCGCTGGTGCGCGCGGGTTTTCCGCTCTTTGACAAGCTCGGCGAATTCCGCCGGGTGCGACAGGGGTATAGCGGGATGCGCGATACGCTGTTTGAGCTGGCAAACCTGATGCGCGAGCGTCACCACCACCTCGCCCACTACCGATCGCCGCTGCGCCAGAACCCCGAATCGTCACTCTCCACAGGAGGCGCTTATGCCGCCGATTAACCGTCAGTTTGATATGGTCCACTCCGATGAGTGGTCTATGAAGGTCGCCTTCGCCAGCTCCGACTATCGTCACGTCGATCAGCACTTCGGCGCCACCCCGCGGCTGGTGGTGTACGGCGTCAAGGCGGATCGGGTCACTCTCATCCGGGTGGTTGATTTCTCGGTCGAGAACGGCCACCAGACGGAGAAGATCGCCAGGCGGATCCACGCCCTGGAGGATTGCGTCACGCTGTTCTGCGTGGCGATTGGCGACGCGGTTTTTCGCCAGCTGTTGCAGGTGGGCGTGCGCGCCGAACGCGTTCCCGCCGACACCACCATCGTCGGCTTACTGCAGGAGATTCAGCTCTACTGGTACGACAAAGGGCAGCGCAAAAATACGCGCCAGCGCGACCCGGACCGCTTTACCCGTCTGCTGCAGGAGCAGGAGTGGCATGGGGATCCGGACCCGCGCCGCTAGCCGTGTCGTTTCTGTGACAAAGCCCACAAAACATCGCGACACTGTAGGACGAACCTTGTCAGGACTAATACACAACCATTTGAAAAATATTAATTTTATTCTCTGGTATCGCAATTGCTAGTTCGTTATCGCCACCGCGCTTCCGCGGTGAACCGCGCCCCGGCGTTTTCCGTCATCATCCCTGGAGCTGACAGCATGTGGAATTACTCCGAGAAAGTGAAAGACCATTTTTTTAACCCCCGCAACGCGCGCGTGGTGGACAACGCCAACGCGGTAGGCGACGTCGGTTCGTTAAGCTGCGGCGACGCCCTGCGCCTGATGCTGCGCGTCGACCCGCAAAGCGAAATCATTGAGGAGGCGGGCTTCCAGACCTTCGGCTGCGGCAGCGCCATCGCCTCCTCCTCCGCGCTGACGGAGCTGATTATCGGCCATACCCTCGCCGAAGCCGGGCAGATAACCAATCAGCAGATTGCCGATTATCTCGACGGACTGCCGCCGGAGAAAATGCACTGCTCGGTGATGGGCCAGGAGGCCCTGCGCGCGGCCATCGCCAACTTTCGCGGCGAAAGCCTTGAAGAGGAGCACGACGAGGGCAAGCTGATCTGCAAATGCTTCGGCGTCGATGAAGGGCATATTCGCCGCGCGGTACAGAACAACGGGCTGACCACCCTTGCCGAGGTGATCAACTACACCAAAGCGGGCGGCGGCTGCACCTCTTGCCACGAAAAAATCGAGCTGGCGCTGGCGGAGATCCTCGCCCAGCAGCCGCAGACGACGCCAGCCGTGGCCAGCGGCAAAGATCCGCACTGGCAGAGCGTCGTCGATACCATCGCAGAACTGCGGCCGCATATTCAGGCCGACGGCGGCGATATGGCGCTACTCAGCGTCGCCAACCACCAGGTGACCGTCAGCCTCTCCGGCAGCTGTAGCGGCTGCATGATGACCGATATGACCCTGGCCTGGCTGCAGCAAAAACTGATGGAACGTACCGGCTGTTATATGGAAGTGGTGGCGGCCTGAGCCGCGGTTAACTGACCCAAGGGGGACAAGATGAAACAGGTTTATCTCGATAACAACGCCACCACCCGTCTGGACCCGATGGTTCTGGAAGCGATGATGCCCTTTTTGACCGATTTTTACGGCAACCCCTCATCGATACACGATTTTGGCATTCCGGCCCAGGCGGCTCTGGAACGCGCGCATCAGCAGGCTGCGGCGCTGCTGGGCGCGGAGTATCCCAGCGAGATCATCTTTACCTCCTGCGCCACCGAAGCCACCGCCACCGCCATCGCCTCGGCGATCGCCCTGCTGCCGGAGCGTCGCGAAATCATCACCAGCGCGGTCGAACATCCGGCGACGCTGGCGGCCTGCGAGCACCTGGAGCGCCAGGGCTACCGGATTCATCGCATCGCGGTGGATAGCGAGGGGGCGCTGGACATGGCGCAGTTCCGCGCGGCGCTCAGCCCGCGCGTCGCGTTGGTCAGCGTGATGTGGGCGAATAACGAAACCGGGGTGCTTTTCCCGATCGGCGAAATGGCGGAGCTGGTCCATGAACAAGGGGCGCTGTTTCACTGCGATGCGGTGCAGGTGGTCGGGAAAATACCGATCGCCGTGGGCCAGACCCGCATCGATATGCTCTCCTGCTCGGCGCATAAGTTCCACGGGCCAAAAGGCGTAGGCTGTCTTTATCTGCGGCGGGGAACGCGCTTTCGCCCGCTGCTGCGCGGCGGTCACCAGGAGTACGGTCGGCGAGCCGGGACGGAAAATATCTGCGGAATCGTCGGCATGGGCGCGGCCTGCGAGCTGGCGAATATTCATCTGCCGGGAATGACGCATATCGGCCAATTGCGCGACAGGCTGGAGCATCGCCTGCTGGCCAGCGTGCCGTCGGTCATGGTAATGGGCGGCGGCCAGCCGCGGGTGCCCGGTACGGTGAATCTGGCCTTTGAGTTTATTGAAGGTGAAGCCATTCTGCTGCTGTTAAACCAGGCCGGGATCGCCGCCTCCAGCGGCAGCGCCTGCACCTCAGGCTCGCTGGAACCCTCCCACGTGATGCGGGCGATGAATATCCCCTACACCGCCGCCCACGGCACCATCCGCTTTTCTCTCTCGCGCTACACCCGGGAGAAAGAGATCGATTACGTCGTCGCCACGTTGCCGCCGATTATCGACCGGCTGCGCGCGCTGTCGCCCTACTGGCAGAACGGCAAGCCGCGCCCGGCGGACGCCGTATTCACGCCGGTTTACGGCTAAGGCGGAGGTGGCTGATGGAACGCGTGCTGATTAACGATACCACCCTGCGCGACGGCGAGCAGAGCCCCGGCGTCGCCTTTCGCACCAGCGAAAAGGTCGCCATTGCCGAGGCGCTTTACGCCGCAGGAATAACGACGATGGAGGTCGGCACCCCGGCGATGGGCGACGAGGAGATCGCGCGGATCCAGCTGGTGCGTCGCCAGCTGCCCGACGCGACCCTGATGACCTGGTGTCGGATGAACGCGCTGGAGATCCGCCAGAGCGCCGATCTGGGCATCGACTGGGTGGATATCTCGATTCCGGCTTCGGATAAGCTGCGGCAGTACAAACTGCGCGAGCCGCTGGCGGTGCTGCTGGAGCGGCTGGCGATGTTTATCCATCTTGCGCATACCCTCGGCCTGAAGGTATGCATCGGCTGCGAGGACGCCTCGCGGGCCAGCGGCCAGACCCTGCGCGCTATCGCCGAGGTCGCGCAGCAATGCGCCGCCGCCCGCCTGCGCTATGCCGATACGGTCGGCCTGCTCGACCCTTTTACCACCGCGGCGCAAATCTCGGCCCTGCGCGACGTCTGGTCCGGCGAGATCGAAATGCATGCCCATAACGATCTGGGTATGGCGACCGCCAATACGCTGGCGGCGGTAAGCGCCGGGGCCACCAGCGTGAATACGACGGTCCTCGGTCTCGGCGAGCGGGCGGGCAATGCGGCGCTGGAAACCGTCGCGCTGGGCCTTGAACGCTGCCTGGGCGTGGAGACCGGCGTGCATTTTTCGGCGCTGCCCGCGCTCTGTCAGAGGGTCGCGGAAGCCGCTCAGCGCGCCATCGACCCGCAGCAGCCGCTGGTCGGCGAGCTGGTGTTTACCCATGAGTCAGGTGTCCACGTGGCGGCGCTGCTGCGCGACAGCGAGAGCTACCAGTCCATCGCCCCTTCCCTGATGGGCCGCAGCTACCGGCTGGTGCTGGGCAAACACTCCGGGCGTCAGGCGGTCAACGGCGTTTTTGACCAGATGGGCTATCACCTCAACGCCGCGCAGATTAACCAGCTGCTGCCCGCCATCCGCCGCTTCGCCGAGAACTGGAAGCGCAGCCCGAAAGATTACGAGCTGGTGGCTATCTACGACGAGCTGTGCGGTGAATCCGCCCTGCGGGCGAGGGGGTAATGATGGAGTGGTTTTATCAAATTCCCGGCGTGGACGAACTTCGCTCCGCCGAATCCTTTTTTCAGTTTTTCGCCGTCCCCTACCAGCCCGAGCTGCTTGGCCGCTGCAGCCTGCCGGTGCTGGCAACGTTTCATCGCAAACTCCGCGCGGAGGTGCCGCTGCAAAACCGGCTCGAGGATAACGACCGCGCGCCCTGGCTGCTGGCGCGAAGACTGCTCGCGGAGAGCTATCAGCAACAGTTTCAGGAGAGCGGAACATGAGACCGAAATTCACCTTTAGCGAAGAGGTCCGCGTCGTACGCGCGATTCGTAACGACGGCACCGTGGCGGGCTTCGCGCCCGGCGCGCTGCTGGTCAGGCGCGGCAGCACCGGCTTTGTGCGCGACTGGGGCGTTTTTTTGCAAGATCAGATTATCTACCAGATCCACTTTCCGGAAACCGATCGGATCATCGGCTGCCGCGAGCAGGAGCTGATCCCCATCACCCAGCCGTGGCTGGCCGGAAATTTGCAATACGGGGATAGCGTGACCTGCCAGATGGCGCTCGCGGTCAACGGCGATGTGGTCGTGAGCGCCGGCCAGCGGGGACGCGTTGAGGCTACCGATCGGGGAGAGCTCGGCGACAGCTACACCGTCGACTTTAGCGGCCGCTGGTTCAGGGTCCCGGCGCAGGCCATCGCCCTTATAGAGGAAAGAGAAGAATGAACCCATGGCAACGTTTTGCCCGGCAGCGGCTAGCGCGCAGCCGCTGGAATCGCGATCCGGCGGCCCTGGATCCGGCCGATACGCCGGTTTTTGAACAGGCCTGGCAACGCCAGTGCCATATGGAGCAGACGATCGTCGCGCGGGTCCCTGAAGGCGATATTCCGGCGGCGTTGCTGGAGAATATCGCCGCCTCCCTTGCCATCTGGCTCGACGAGGGGGATTTTACGCCGCCCGAGCGCGCTGCCATCGTGCGCCATCACGCCCGGCTGGAACTCGCCTTTGCCGATATCGCCCGCCAGGCGCCGCAGCCGGATCTCTCTACGGTACAGGCATGGTATCTGCGCCACCAGACGCAGTTTATGCGCCCGGAACAGCGTCTGACCCGCCATTTACTGCTGACGGTCGATAACGACCGCGAAGCCGTGCACCAGCGGATCCTCGGCCTGTATCGGCAAATCAACGCCTCGCGGGACGCTTTCGCGCCGCTGGCCCAGCGCTATTCCCACTGCCCGAGCGCGCTGGAAGAGGGTCGTTTAGGCTGGATTAGCCGCGGCCTGCTCTATCCGCAGCTCGAGACCGCGCTGTTTTCACTGGCGGAAAACGCGCTAAGCCTTCCCATCGCCAGCGAATTGGGCTGGCATCTTTTATGGTGCGAAGCGATTCGCCCCGCCGCGCCCATGGAGCCGCAGCAGGCGCTGGAGAGCGCGCGCGATTATCTTTGGCAGCAGAGCCAGCAGCGCCATCAGCGCCAGTGGCTGGAACAGATGATTTCCCGTCAGCCGGGACTGTGCGGGTAGCCTCGGCGGCTACCCGTTAACGCCTACAGCACGGTGCGTTTAATCTCCTCAAGCCAGCTCGCCAGACGCGCTTCGGTCTGGTCGAACTGGTTATCCTGATCCAGCACCAGCCCAACAAAGCGGTCGCCTTCCAGCGCCGAGGACGCGCTGAATTCATAACCCTCATTTGGCCAGCTGCCAATCATCTGCGCGCCGCGCGCGCTCAGGGCGTCGAACAGCGGGCGCATCCCGCTGACGAAGTTGTCCGGATAGCCTCTCTGATCGCCGAGGCCGAACAGCGCCACGGTTTTCCCTTTCAGGCTGGCGTCGTCGAGGCCGCTGATAAATTCGCTCCATGACTCGCTTTCGCATCCGGCCTCCAGCCCCGGCAGCTGGCCGTCGCCGAGCGTCGGCGTGCCCAGCAGCAGCACCGGATAGGCCATAAAGTCGTCCAGCGTCGTGCGGTTAATGTTGACCGGGGCATCCGCCAGCTCGCCCAGCTGCTTGTGGATCATTTTCGCGATTTTGCGGGTTTTACCGGTATCGGTGCCAAAGAAAATACCAATGTTCGCCATGTTGCGCTCCTGTCGGAAAAGGGGGTTGAAAATACGCGTTCTCGCAGGGGTATTGCGAAGGCTGTGCCAGGTTGCTTTGCACTACCGCGGCCCATCCCTGCCCCAAAACGATCGCTTCAGCCCCCTCCCGCCGCGCGCGGCGGGGCTGGCGGGGCGCTTAAAATGCAAAAAGCGCCTGCTTTTCCCCTACCGGATCAATGTTTCTGCACATCACGCCGATAAGGGCGCACGGTTTGCATGGTTATCACCGTTCGGAAAACACCGCGGCGTCCCTGTCACGGTGTCGGACAAATTGTCATAACTGCGACACAGGAGTTTGCGATGACCCTGAATATGATGCTCGATAACGCCGTACCCGAGGCGATTGCCGGTGCGCTGACTCAACAACATCCGGGGCTGTTTTTTACAATGGTCGAACAGGCATCGGTAGCGATTTCCCTCACCGATGCCCGGGCGAATATTATCTACGCCAACCCGGCGTTTTGCCGCCAGACTGGATACTCGCTGGCGCAATTGCTCAATCAGAACCCGCGCCTGCTGGCCAGCAGCCAGACGCCGCGCGAGATCTACCAGGAGATGTGGCAAACCCTGCTCCAGCGCCAGCCGTGGCGCGGTCAGCTAATTAATCAGCGCCGCGACGGCGGCCTGTATCTGGTTGATATCGATATCACGCCGGTGCTGAATCCGCAGGGCGAGCTGGAGCATTATCTGGCGATGCAGCGGGATATCAGCGTCAGCTATACCCTGGAACAGCGGCTGCGCAATCATATGACGCTAATGGAAGCGGTGCTCAATAACATCCCCGCCGCCGTGGTCGTGGTCGAAGAGCAGGATCGGGTGGTGATGGATAATCTCGCCTACAAAACGTTCTGCGCGGACTGCGGCGGGAAAGAGCTGCTGGTCGAGCTCCAGGTTTCCCCGCGCAAAATGGGGCCCGGCGCGGAGCAAATCCTGCCGGTGGTGGTTCGCGGCGCGGTCCGCTGGCTGTCGGTGACCTGCTGGGCGCTGCCCGGCGTGAGTGAAGAAGCCAGCCGCTACTTCGTCGACAGCGCCCCGGCGCGCACGCTGGTGGTGATCGCCGACTGTACCCAGCTGCGCCAGCAGCAGGAGCAGGGCCGGCTCGACCGTCTGAAACAGCAAATGACCGCCGGTAAGCTGCTGGCCGCGATTCGCGAGTCGCTGGACGCGGCGCTGATTCAGCTTAATTGCCCAATCAATATGCTGGCGGCGGCCCGCCGGCTGAACGGCGAAGGCAGCGGCAACGTGGCGCTGGACGCGGCGTGGCGCGAAGGTGAAGAGGCCATGGCGCGCCTGCAGCGCTGCCGCCCTTCTCTTGAGCTGGAAAGCAATGCCGTCTGGCCGCTTCAGCCCTTTTTTGACGACCTGTACGCCCTCTACCGCACCCGCTTTGACGATCGCGCGCGGCTGCAGGTGGACATGGCATCGCCGCATCTGGTCGGCTTCGGCCAGCGTACCCAGCTGCTGGCCTGCTTGAGTTTATGGCTCGACCGGACGCTGGCCCTCGCCGCCGAGCTGCCCTCCGTACCGCTGGAGATCGAACTTTACGCCGAAGAGGACGAGGGCTGGCTCTCTTTGTATCTCAACGACAATGTCCCGCTGCTGCAGGTGCGCTACGCCCACTCCCCCGATGCCCTAAACTCTCCCGGCAAAGGGATGGAGCTGCGGCTGATCCAAACGCTGGTCGCCTACCACCGCGGCGCGATTGAACTGGCTTCGCGACCGCAGGGAGGCACCAGCCTGGTTCTGCGTTTCCCGCTCTTTAATACCCTGACCGGAGGTGAGCAATGATCCATAAATCCGATTCGGACACCACCGTCAGACGTTTCGATCTCTCCCAGCAGTTTACCGCCATGCAGCGGATAAGCGTGGTGCTGAGTCGCGCCACCGAAGCGAGCAAAACCCTGCAGGAGGTCCTGAGCGTGCTACATAACGATGCGTTTATGCAGCACGGGATGATTTGCCTGTACGACAGCCAGCAGGAGATCCTGAGCATCGAAGCGCTGCAGCAAACGGAAGACCAGACGCTGCCCGGCAGTACGCAAATTCGCTACCGGCCGGGGGAAGGATTAGTCGGTACCGTGCTGGCGCAGGGCCAGTCGCTGGTGCTGCCGCGCGTCGCCGACGACCAGCGTTTTCTCGATCGTCTGAGCCTGTACGACTATGACCTGCCGTTTATCGCCGTTCCGCTGATGGGCCCCCACTCCCGGCCCATCGGCGTACTGGCGGCGCAGCCGATGGCGCGTCAGGAAGAGCGGCTGCCCGCCTGCACGCGCTTTCTCGAAACCGTCGCCAATCTGATCGCCCAGACGATTCGCCTGATGATCCTGCCAACCTCCGCCGCGCAGGCGCCGCAGCAGAGCCCCAGAATAGAGCGCCCGCGCGCCTGTACCCCTTCGCGCGGTTTCGGCCTGGAAAATATGGTCGGTAAAAGCCCGGCGATGCGGCAGATTATGGATATTATTCGTCAGGTTTCCCGCTGGGATACCACGGTGCTGGTACGCGGCGAGAGCGGCACCGGGAAAGAGCTCATCGCCAACGCCATCCACCATAATTCTCCGCGCGCCGCCGCGGCGTTCGTCAAATTTAACTGCGCGGCGCTGCCGGACAACCTGCTGGAGAGCGAGCTGTTTGGTCATGAGAAAGGCGCGTTTACCGGCGCGGTGCGCCAGCGGAAAGGCCGCTTTGAGCTGGCGGACGGCGGCACCTTATTCCTCGATGAGATCGGCGAAAGCAGCGCCTCGTTTCAGGCTAAGCTACTGCGTATTCTGCAAGAGGGGGAGATGGAGCGCGTCGGCGGCGACGAAACCCTGCGGGTCAACGTGCGCATTATCGCGGCGACCAACCGCCATCTGGAAGAGGAGGTGCGGCTGGGTCATTTCCGCGAGGATCTATACTACCGCCTGAACGTAATGCCTATCGCGCTGCCGCCGCTGCGCGAGCGCCAGGAGGATATCGCCGAGCTGGCGCACTTTCTGGTGCGAAAAATCGCCCACAGCCAGGGGCGAACGCTGCGCATCAGCGATGGGGCGATTCGCCTGCTGATGGAGTACAGCTGGCCGGGAAACGTGCGCGAACTGGAAAACTGTCTCGAACGTTCGGCGGTGCTGTCGGAAAGCGGCCTGATAGACCGGGACGTGATTCTGTTCAACCATCGCGATAACCCGCCGAAAGCGCTCGCCAGCAGCGGCCCGGCGGAGGACGGCTGGCTCGATAACAGCCTCGACGAGCGCCAGCGGCTGATCGCCGCCCTGGAAAAAGCGGGCTGGGTGCAGGCCAAAGCGGCGCGGCTGCTCGGCATGACCCCGCGCCAGGTGGCGTATCGCATTCAGATTATGGATATCACCATGCCGCGACTGTGAAGCCTTATGTGAGATTCAGGACATTGTCGCCAGCGCGGCGGAATTGCGACAATTCAGGGACGCGGGTTGCCGGTTAAAAAGTCTATTTTTCATGCGGTTGTGAAATTAACCTCTGGTACAGCATTTGCAGCAGGAAGGTATCGCCCAACCACGAAGGTACGACCATGACTTCCTGCTCCTCTTTTTCTGGCGGCAAAGCCTGCCGCCCGGCGGATGACAGCGCATTGACGCCGCTTGTGGCCGATAAAGCTGCCGCGCACCCCTGCTACTCTCGCCATGGGCATCACCGTTTCGCGCGGATGCATCTGCCCGTCGCGCCCGCCTGCAATTTGCAGTGCAACTACTGTAATCGCAAATTCGATTGCAGCAACGAGTCCCGCCCCGGGGTATCGTCAACGCTGCTGACGCCTGAACAGGCGGTCGTGAAAGTGCGTCAGGTCGCGCAGGCGATCCCGCAGCTTTCGGTGGTGGGCATCGCCGGGCCCGGCGATCCGCTCGCCAATATCGCCCGCACCTTTCGCACCCTGGAGCTGATCCGCGAACAGCTGCCGGACCTGAAATTATGCCTGTCGACCAACGGACTGATGCTGCCTGACGCGGTGGACCGCCTGCTGGATGTCGGCGTTGACCACGTCACGGTCACCATTAACACCCTCGACGCGGAGATTGCCGCGCAAATCTACGCCTGGCTATGGCTGGACGGCGAACGCTACAGCGGGCGCGAAGCGGGAGAGATCCTGATTGCCCGTCAGCTTGAGGGCGTACGCAGGCTGACCGCCAAAGGCGTGCTGGTGAAAATAAATTCGGTGCTGATCCCCGGTATCAACGATAGCGGCATGGCCGACGTGAGCCGCGCGCTGCGGGCCAGCGGCGCGTTTATCCATAATATTATGCCGCTGATCGCCAGGCCGGAGCACGGCACGGTGTTTGGCCTCAACGGCCAGCCGGAGCCGGACGCCGAGACGCTCGCCGCCACCCGCGGCCGGTGCGGCGAAGTGATGCCGCAGATGACCCACTGCCACCAGTGTCGCGCCGACGCCATTGGGATGCTCGGCGAAGACCGCAGCCAGCAGTTTACCCAGCTTCCGGCGCCAGAGAGTCTCCCGGCCTGGCTGCCGATCCTCCACCAGCGCGCGCAGCTGCACGCCAGCATTGCGACCCGCGGCGAATCTGAAGCCGATGACGCCTGCCTGGTCGCCGTGGCGTCAAGCCGCGGGGACGTCATTGATTGTCACTTTGGTCACGCCGACCGGTTCTACATTTACAGCCTCTCGGCCGCCGGTATGGTGCTGGTCAACGAGCGCTTTACGCCCAAATATTGTCAGGGGCGCGATGACTGCGAGCCGCAGGATAACGCAGCCCGGTTTGCGGCGATCCTCGAACTGCTGGCGGACGTTAAAGCCGTATTCTGCGTGCGTATCGGCCATACGCCGTGGCAACAGCTGGAACAGGAAGGCATTGAACCCTGCGTTGACGGCGCGTGGCGGCCGGTCTCCGAAGTGCTGCCCGCGTGGTGGCAACAGCGTCGGGGGAGCTGGCCTGCCGCGTTGCCGCATAAGGGGGTCGCCTGATGCCGCCGCTCGACTGGTTGCGGCGCTTATGGCTGCTGTACCACGCGGGGAAAGGCAGCTTTCCGCTGCGCATGGGGCTTAGCCCGCGCGATTGGCAGGCGCTGCGCCGGCGCCTGGGCGAGGTGGAAACGCCGCTCGACGGCGAGACGCTCACCCGTCGCCGCCTGATGGCGGAGCTCAACGCCACCCGCGAAGAGGAGCGCCAGCAGCTGGGCGCCTGGCTGGCGGGCTGGATGCAGCAAGATGCCGGGCCGATGGCGCAGATTATCGCCGAGGTTTCGCTGGCGTTTAACCATCTCTGGCAGGATCTTGGTCTGGCATCGCGCGCCGAATTGCGCCTGCTGATGAGCGACTGCTTTCCACAGCTGGTGGTGATGAACGAACACAATATGCGCTGGAAAAAGTTCTTTTATCGTCAGCGCTGTTTGCTGCAACAGGGGGAAGTTATCTGCCGTTCGCCAAGCTGCGACGAGTGCTGGGAACGCAGCGCCTGTTTTGAGTAGCCGTTTCCCGAAGGGGGCGCTGCAAACAAAAAAGCCGGAGGTTTCCCTCCGGCTTTTCACATCATCAAATGTGATTATGCGACGTCTTCGTACTGCGGCACCGGGTTGCGGAAGCTTTTGGTCACGCAGGCCAGGTAGACCAGACCAATACCGCCCCAGATCAGGCCGAGAACCATGGAGCTCTCTTCGAGGTTAATCCACAGTGCGCCGACGGTCAGCGCGCCGCAGACCGGCAGAATCAGATAGTTGAAGTGGTCTTTCAGCGTTTTGTTGCGCTTTTCACGGATCCAGAACTGGGAGATCACCGACAGGTTAACGAAGGTGAACGCCACCAGCGCGCCGAAGTTAATCAGCGCCGTCGCCGTGACGAGGTCGAATTTAATCGCCAGCAGCGCGATCGCGCCAACCAGCAGCACGTTCCATGCCGGAGTACGCCATTTCGGATGCACGTAGCCGAAGAAACGCGTCGGGAACACGCCGTCGCGGCCCATCACGTACATCAGACGGGAAACGCCCGCATGCGCGGCCATGCCGGATGCCAGTACGGTAACGCTGGAGAAAATCAGCACGCCCCACTGGAAGGTTTTGCCCGCCACGTACAGCATGATTTCAGGCTGTGAGGCGTCCGGATCTTTAAAGCGCGAGATGTCCGGGAAGTACAGCTGCAGGAAGTAGGAAGCGCCGATAAAGATCAGGCCGCCAATCAGCGCGGTCAGGAAGATAGCCTTCGGGATCACGCGCTCCGCGTCTTTAGTCTCTTCAGACAGCGAAGAGATGCCGTCGAAGCCGAGGAACGAGAAGCACAGGATGGTCGCGCCGGTAATCATCGGCACCACGTGCGCGCCTTCAGACCAGAATGGACGGGTGCTGGTCAGCGTGCCCGCGCCTTCGCCGTGCATAACGCCGTAGATAATCAGGCCAACAATCACCGCCACGATACCCATCTGCAGGATAACGATCAGGGTATTGAAGTTCGCCACAGTCTTGATGCTGCGCAGGTTGGAGATGGTCATAAAGGCCACCAGCGCGACAACGAAGATCCACGAAGGAATAGAAGGCACCAGCGCTTCAAAATAAATTTTGGCCAGCAGAATGTTGATCATCGGCATGAACAGGTAGTCAAGCAGCGATGACCAGCCCACCATAAAGCCGACGGCCGGGCTAATGGATTTCTGCGCGTAGGTATAGGCGGAACCCGCCGACGGGAAACGGCGAACCAGTTTACCGTAGCTCAGCGCCGTGAAGAGAATGGCGATCAGCGCGAAGGCGTAAGCCGTCGCAACGTGACCATCAGTCAATCCAGAGACGATACCAAACGTATCGAACAGCGTCATCGGCTGCATATAGGCCAGGCCCATCATGACAACCGGAATCAACGTAAGCGTTTTACGTAATTCCACGCGAGAGGTTTTTGGAGTAGCGTTATGCGACATAGTTATCCCCTTTTACGGTGAACGCCAGCGCGTAAGCAAAAAATTGCCCCATTTCTTTGTATTCCTCAGCGACAACCACTGTCGGTTTTTAGTAAATATCTATCCGGTACGAAGCCCGGCCTCTTGGTATTGAATGATGTGTCTTTCAACCAAAAAAATAACCGACACTTTAAAAAAGCGTCGGCCAGTTTCTGATTTTCAGGACGCGTATTTTGCAACAACTGCTGGCCCGATGACAAGATGTTACAAGGCTTAATAATCTTGGTAATTCTCTAACAGATTAATATTCATACGATTTTAGTATTATAGACCTGATGGATAGCACTATTTGCTAATATCTCCTTTCGCCACCACTCGCCCGCCTGCCCGCAAACGTCTTCATTCCAGCCTATCCATGCGCGATTGACCGGTTCGGGGACCGTCGTTTTTATTATCAGTAGCTCGCCGCGGGCGATTAAAGGCTGCACCTGGAATAGCGGTAAATAACCCCAGCCCAGTCCGGCGCACAGCAGCATCAGCTGGGCGGGAAGATCGAATACCGTCAGGCTCTCCTCGCCGTCGGCCTGCGGCCACGCGCCGTCGGTGGTAATCGCGCGATGGCGGCGCAGCGTCCGCCAGCCCACAGGACCGGCAATCTGCGCAAGCGGATGCTGGGGCGCAACGACAAACGCCTGCGCCACCTCCCCCAGTAGAACAGAGCCGTAGCCGCTGAGCGCCGGGGGGGCGCCCAGCGCGCCGAGCAGAAGATCCGCCCGCCCTTCCACCAGCGTCTGCCAGTTTGCGCCGAGGGTATCGCGGCGGAATTCAAGACGGGTGGCGTGATGCTGGCGATAAAACGCCGCGATCGACGGGGCCAGCAGCGAGAACGGAAAGGTAGCGTCGACGTTGAGTATCAGCGCATTTTCCCAGCCCTGATGCAGCCTGACGGCCTGCTTTTCCAGTTCGCGGGCGGTGTGCAGCACGTCGCGCCCCTTTTCCAGCAGCATCTGCCCGGTACGGGTGAAGCGCGCCCGGTGGCCACTACGGTCGAGAAGTTGAATATTGAGATCGCTTTCCAGCTTATGAATGGTATAGCTCAGCGCCGACGGCGTTTTATAGAGCTTCGCCGAGGCGGCGGCAAAGCTGCCCTCTTTGTCGAGGGCATCAAGAATGACGAGCACATCCAGCAGTGGTTTCATCGCTACCCCCTTTCGGTACGCGATTCACCGCTGGCGCATTACTCCATCGGCATCACCAGCGGATCGGGGTACTGGTACTCAAACCCCAGTTCGTTGCAAATACGGCTGCCATCCACAATCTTGCCGCTACCGTTCTCCGGGTTATCAGAGAATACGGGGACGGGAAGCCCAAGCTCGCGGGCCATCTGCGGATAAAAGACGCCGCGCGCGGGATGCTTAGGCGCACATATATTATAGATGCGCCCGCCTTTCGGAGCCTGCAATAACAGTTCGATCGCGGCGATCACATCCTGAAGATGCACCAGATTGACGCCGTGCTGGCCGTCCGGCGCGGATTTCCCGGCAAAGAAGCGCCCCGGATGACGGGACGGCCCCACCAGCCCGGCGAGGCGCAGAATGTCCACCGAGGTGCCGGGAAGGTTATGCAGCCAGTCCTCCAACTCTTTCAGCACCCGTCCGCTGGCGGTTTGCGGGTTACGGGGGGAGTTCTCCTTTAGCGTGCCGCTGGCGTTGCCGTAAACCGACGTTGAGCTGGTGAATATGATGCGCGGCACGTGATGCGCCAGCGCGGTATCAACGATTTCCTGTACCGCCTGAAGGTAAAAGTCCTCGCCGGGACCGGTCCGCCGCGCCGGTAAAGTAATCACCAGCGCGTCGACGTTCATTAAGGCATCCAGATCCTCGGTGTCGCAGACCAGCTGCGGCTCCAGACGCAGCGGATAGCTGTCGATGCCGCACATCCGCGCCGCCTCCACGCCATCCTGCGTGGTCTTACTGCCGGTCACCTGCCATCCCCGCGACATCAACGACAGCGCAAGCGGCATACCCAGCCATCCTAAACCTACAATCGCGACCTTCTTCATCCCCTTGCTCCTGACTTTTCGCTGTGCTGACTTAAGGCTACGCCAGCCGGCGGCAACTGACAATTTCTTCGGTCAATATGAAATGAATTAATGATAGAAAAAAGCCCTTGCTTTATGCGAGTAAAGTGGTTTAGGTTAAAAGGCATCAAATGCATAGTCATTCACAGAGAATTTTATGAACAGCGTTCAATTTAAAAACCACCATCATCACCATCATCCTGACTAGTCTTTCAGGCGATGTGTGCTGGAAGACGTTTGGATCTTCCAGTGGTGCATGAACGCAAAGAGAGCCCCCGGAAGATTCGCTTCCGGGGGCTTTTTTTTGGACCGAATTCGGACAGATTCAGACAGGGTTACAGAGGAAAATAAGAATGTTAGACAACAGCCGTTTACGCATAGCTATTCAGAAATCAGGGCGTTTAAGCGAAGATTCACGCGAATTACTCAGCCGCTGCGGCATCAAAGTGAATCTGCACACCCAGCGCCTGATCGCGCTGGCGGAAAATATGCCTATCGATATTCTGCGCGTGCGAGATGACGATATTCCGGGCCTTATCATGGACGGCGTGGTCGATTTGGGGATTATCGGCGAAAACGTGCTGGAAGAAGAGCTGCTGAGCCGCCGCGCTCAGGGCGAAGATCCGCGCTACTTCACCCTGCGCCGTCTCGACTTCGGCGGCTGCCGCCTGTCGCTGGCGACCCCGGCGGATGAACCCTGGGACGGCCCGGCGATGCTTAACGGCAAACGCATCGCCACCTCCTACCCGCACCTGCTGAAGCGCTACCTTGACCAGAAAGGCATCTCGTTCAAATCCTGCCTGCTGAACGGATCGGTTGAAGTGGCCCCGCGCGCCGGTCTGGCCGACGCGATCTGCGACCTGGTCTCAACCGGCGCGACCCTCGAAGCGAACGGCCTGCGCGAAGTGGAAGTGATGTTCCGCTCCAAAGCCTGCCTGATCCAGCGCGACGGCGAAATGGCCGATAGCAAACAGCAGCTGATTGACCGCCTGCTGACCCGTATTCAGGGGGTGATTCAGGCCCGCGAATCAAAATACATCATGATGCACGCGCCGACCGAACGCCTGGAAGAAGTCATCGCCCTGCTGCCCGGCGCCGAGCGCCCGACTATTCTGCCGCTGGCCGGCGACAAGCAGCGCGTGGCGATGCACATGGTGAGCAGCGAAACCCTGTTCTGGGAAACCATGGAAAAACTGAAAGCGCTGGGCGCCAGCTCCATTCTGGTCCTGCCGATTGAGAAGATGATGGAGTAATCCGGCGGGTCGGTCACGGGATAAACAGGGGAAACAACCATGAGCTTCAACACAATTATCGACTGGAACGGCTGTAGCGCAGAACAACAGCAACAACTCTTAACGCGCCCGGCCATTTCCGCCTCCGGGAGCATCAGCAAAACGGTGTCGGAGATCCTCACTAACGTCAAAGACAACGGCGATGCGGCCCTGCGTGAATACAGCGCGAAGTTCGACAAAACCGACGTCAAGGCGCTGAAGGTTAGCGACGAAGAGATTGCCGCCGCCGGCGCGCGCCTGAGCGACGAGCTCAAGCAGGCGATGGCCGTGGCGGTCAAAAATATCGAAACCTTCCACAACGCGCAGCAGCTGCAGGCCGTGGATGTTGAAACCCTGCCGGGCGTGCGCTGCCAGCAGGTGACCCGCCCTATCGCCTCCGTCGGCTTATATATTCCCGGCGGCTCGGCGCCGCTGTTCTCAACGGTGCTGATGCTCGCAACGCCGGCGCGCATCGCCGGCTGCCAGCAGGTGGTGCTGTGCTCGCCGCCGCCGATTGCTGATGAAATCCTTTATGCCGCCCAGCTGTGCGGCGTGCGCAATATCTTTAACGTCGGCGGCGCGCAGGCGATTGCCGCCCTGGCGTTCGGCACCGAATCGGTGGCGAAGGTCGATAAAATCTTTGGCCCTGGCAACGCCTTCGTGACCGAAGCCAAGCGCCAGGTGAGCCAGCGTCTTGACGGCGCGGCTATCGATATGCCCGCCGGGCCGTCGGAAGTGCTGGTGATCGCCGACAGCGGCGCCACCCCGGATTTCGTCGCGTCCGACCTGCTTTCCCAGGCCGAGCACGGCCCGGATTCGCAGGTGATCCTGCTGACGCCGGATAGCGAGATGGCCACCCGCGTCGCGCAAGCCGTTGAGCGTCAGCTGGCCGCGCTGTCCCGGGCGGAAACCGCCCGCGGCGCGCTTTCCGCCAGCCGCATCATCGTGGCGCGCGATATCGCCCAGTGCGTGGCGATTTCCAACCAGTACGGCCCGGAGCACCTGATTATTCAGACCCGTAACGCCCGCGAACTGGTCGACGGCATCACCAGCGCCGGTTCGGTATTCCTCGGCGACTGGTCGCCGGAATCCGCCGGCGATTACGCCTCCGGCACCAACCACGTGCTGCCGACCTACGGCTACACCGCGACCTGCTCCAGCCTCGGCCTGGCGGATTTCCAGAAACGTATGACCGTGCAGGAGCTGTCGCGCGACGGGTTTGCCGCCCTCGCCTCAACGATTGAAATTCTGGCCGCCGCCGAGCGCCTGGACGCCCACAAAAACGCCGTTACGCTGCGCGTCGCAGCCCTTAAGGAGCAAGCATGAGCATTGAAGATTTAGCCCGCGCCAACGTCCGCGCGCTGACGCCGTATCAATCAGCTCGCCGTCTCGGGGGTAAAGGCGACGTCTGGCTGAACGCCAACGAATTCCCTACCGCGGTAGAGTTCCAGCTGACCGAGCAGACGATGAACCGCTACCCGGAACCGCAGCCGAAAGCGGTCATTGAACGCTACGCGCAGTATGCGGGCGTCAAGCCGGAGCAGGTGCTGGTCAGCCGCGGCGCCGACGAAGGCATTGAACTGCTGATCCGCGCCTTCTGCGAGCCGGGCCAGGACGCGGTGCTCTATTGCCCGCCGACCTACGGCATGTACAGCGTCAGCGCCGAAACCATCGGCGTGACCTGCCGTACGGTGCCGACGCTCGCCGACTGGCAGCTGGATCTGCCGGGCATCGCGGCCAATCTCGACGGCGTGAAAGTGGTTTTCGTTTGTAGCCCGAATAACCCGACCGGGCAGATTATCAACCCGAAAGATTTTCGCACCCTGCTGGAGATGACGCGCGGCAAAGCCATCGTGGTCGCGGATGAAGCCTATATCGAATTCTGCCCGCAGGCGACGCTGGCGACCTGGCTGAACGAGTATCCGCACCTGGCGATTCTGCGTACCCTCTCCAAGGCCTTCGCCCTGGCTGGCCTGCGCTGCGGTTTCACCCTCGCCAACGCCGAGGTGATTAACGTGCTGATGAAGGTTATCGCGCCTTATCCGCTCTCCACGCCGGTGGCCGATATCGCCGCCCAGGCGCTCAGCACGGAAGGCATTGCCGCCATGCGCGCGCGCGTGGCGCAGATCCTCGCCGAACGCGATTATCTGGTAAGCCAGCTGCGCAGCATTGCCTGCGTTGAAGAGGTGTTCGATTCCGAGAGCAACTACGTTCTGGCGCGGATCGTCGCCTCCAGCGCGGTGTTTAAATCTTTGTGGGATCAGGGCATTATCTTACGTGACCAGAATAAACAACCTTCATTAAGCGGCTGTTTGCGTATCACTATCGGTACCCGTGCAGAGAGCCAGCGCGTCATTGACGCTTTGACTGCGGAGAATGTATGACCCAGAAGTTTCTCTTTATTGACCGTGACGGTACGCTGATTTCCGAGCCACCGGTTGATTTTCAGGTAGACCGCTTCGATAAGCTGGCGTTTGAGCCGCAGGTGATCCCGGCCCTGCTCAAGCTGCAGCAGGAAGGGTACAAGCTGGTGATGATCACCAACCAGGATGGGTTGGGAACCGCCAGCCTGCCGCAGGACGAGTTCGACGGCCCGCACAACCTGATGATGCAGATTTTCGCCTCCCAGGGCGTCAACTTTGACGAAGTGCTGATTTGCCCGCATCTCCCGACGGATAACTGCGACTGCCGCAAACCGAAAACCAGGCTGGTGCTGCCGTGGCTGGAACAAGGGGTGATGGACACCGCCCACAGCTACGTGATTGGCGACCGCGCGACCGATATTCAGCTGGCGGATAACATGGGCATTACCGGCCTGCGCTATGACCGCGAAAAGCTGGACTGGCCGACCATTTGCGAACAGCTGACCCGCCGCGACCGCTACGCCCACGTTGAGCGCATCACCAAAGAGACCCAGGTGGATGTGAAAGTGTGGCTGGACCGCGAAGGCGGCAGCAAAATCTCTACCGGCGTCGGTTTCTTCGATCATATGCTTGACCAAATCGCTACCCACGGCGGCTTCCGCCTGGAGGTTAACGTTGGCGGCGATCTGTATATCGACGATCACCACACCGTGGAAGATACCGGGCTGGCGCTGGGCGAAGCGCTGAAGCTGGCGCTCGGCGATAAGCGCGGCATCGGCCGTTTCGGCTTTGTGCTGCCGATGGACGAATGTCTGGCCCGCTGCGCGCTGGATATCTCCGGCCGCCCGCACCTTGAATATAAAGCCGACTTTACCTATCAGCGCGTTGGCGATCTGAGCACCGAGATGGTGGAACACTTCTTCCGCTCGCTCTCCTATACCATGGCGGTCACTCTGCACCTGAAAACCAAGGGCAAAAACGACCACCACCGCGTAGAGAGCCTGTTTAAGGCCTTCGGCCGCACGCTACGCCAGGCGATTCGCGTCCAGGGCGACACGCTGCCGTCTTCGAAAGGGGTACTTTGATGAACGTGGTGATCCTCGATACCGGCTGCGCCAACCTCAATTCGGTGAAATCCGCGGTGAGCCGCCACGGCTACGAGCCGCAGGTCAGCCGCGACCCGGATGTGGTGCTGCGCGCTGATAAGCTGTTTCTACCGGGGGTGGGAACGGCTCAGGCGGCGATGGACCAGCTGCGCGAGCGCGAGTTAATCGAACTGATTAAAGCCTGTACCCAGCCGGTGCTGGGCATTTGCCTCGGCATGCAGCTGCTGGGAAAACGCAGCGAAGAGAACAACGGCGTCGACCTGCTGGGCATTATCGAGCAGGACGTGCCGAAAATGACCGACCACGGCCTGCCGCTGCCGCATATGGGCTGGAACCAGGTGTATGCCAAAGCGGGCGATCGTCTGTTTCGCGGTATCGAAGACGGGGCGTATTTTTACTTCGTCCACAGCTACGCGATGCCGGTCAACGTCAATACCATCGCCCAGTGCAGCTACGGCGAGGCCTTCACCGCGGCGGTACAGAAAGATAACTTCTTTGGCGTCCAGTTCCACCCTGAACGCTCCGGCAGCGCCGGGGCGCAGCTGCTGAAAAACTTCCTGGAGATGTGATGATCATTCCTGCTTTAGATTTAATTGACGGTACGGTCGTCCGTCTCCATCAGGGCGATTATGGCCAGCAGCGCGACTACGGCAACGATCCGCTGCCGCGCCTGCAATCCTATGCCGCGCAAGGGGCCGAAGTGCTGCATCTCGTCGATCTGACCGGGGCGAAAGATCCGGCGAAGCGCCAGATCCCGCTGCTGAAAACGCTGGTTGCCGGCGTAAATGTGCCGGTGCAGGTTGGCGGCGGCGTGCGGACGGAACAAGACGTGGCCGCCCTGCTTGAAGCGGGCGTGGCGCGCGTGGTGGTGGGTTCGACGGCGGTGAAGTCGCCGGAAGTGGTGAAAGGCTGGTTTAAACGTTTTGGCCCGCAGCATCTGGTGCTGGCGCTTGATGTGCGGATCGACGCGGAAGGCCGCAAGCAGGTGGCGGTCAGCGGCTGGCAGGAGAACTCCGGCGTGACCCTGGAAGAACTGGTGGAGAGCTATCAGTCCGTCGGCCTGCAGCACGTGCTGTGCACCGATATTTCCCGCGACGGGACGCTGGCTGGGTCGAACGTCTCGCTGTATGAAGAAGTCTGCGCCCGCTATCCGCAGGTGGCGTTTCAGTCTTCCGGCGGCATTGGCGATCTCAATGATATCGCCGCGCTGCGCGGAACCGGAGTGCGCGGGGTGATTGTCGGCCGGGCGCTGCTGGAAGGTAAATTTAACGTAACGGAGGCCATTCAATGCTGGCAAAACGGATAATCCCCTGTCTTGACGTTCGCGACGGCCAGGTAGTGAAAGGCGTGCAGTTCCGTAATCACGAAATCATCGGCGATATCGTCCCGCTGGCTAAACGCTATGCCGACGAAGGCGCGGATGAGCTGGTGTTCTACGATATCACCGCCTCCAGCGACGGCCGCGTGGTGGATAAAAGCTGGGTGTCGCGGGTCGCGGAAGTGATCGACATTCCGTTCTGCGTTGCCGGCGGCATTAAGTCGCTGGACGATGCGGCGCAAATCCTCTCCTTCGGCGCGGATAAAATCTCCATCAACTCCCCTGCCCTGGCGGATCCGACGCTGATTACCCGCCTGGCCGATCGGTTCGGCGTGCAGTGTATTGTGGTGGGCATTGATACCTGGTTTGACGCCGCGAGTGGCAAGTATCACGTCAACCAGTATACCGGCGATGAGAGCCGGACGCGGGTGACGCAGTGGGAAACCCTGGACTGGGTGCAGGAAGTGCAAAAGCGCGGGGCCGGCGAGATCGTCCTCAATATGATGAATCAAGATGGCGTGCGTAATGGCTACGATCTGGAGCAGTTAAGCAAGGTGCGCGCCGTGTGCCGCGTGCCGCTGATTGCTTCCGGCGGCGCGGGCACTATGGAGCACTTCCTGGAAGCCTTCCGCGACGCTAACGTCGACGGCGCGCTGGCCGCCTCGGTGTTCCACAAGCAAATTATCAACATTGGCGAACTGAAAACGTACCTGGCAGCACAGGGCGTGGAGATTAGGGTATGTTAAGTGAACAGCTGGATTGGCAAAAAACCGACGGTCTGATGCCGGTCATCGTGCAGCACGCCGTCTCTGGTGAAGTGCTGATGCTGGGCTATATGAATCAGGATGCGCTGGCGAAAACCGAAGAAACCGGCAAAGTAACCTTTTATTCGCGGACCAAACAGCGTCTGTGGACCAAGGGGGAAACGTCGGGCAATTTCCTCAACGTGGTGAGCATCACCCCGGATTGCGATAACGATACCCTGCTGGCGCTGGTCAATCCGATTGGCCCAACCTGCCATAAAGGCACCTCAAGCTGCTTTGGCGAAACCGGCCATCAGTGGCTGTTCTTATATCAGCTGGAGCAGCTGCTGGCGGAACGCAAGCACGCCGACCCGGAGAGTTCGTATACCGCGAAGCTGTACGCCAGCGGAACCAAGCGGATAGCGCAGAAGGTGGGAGAAGAAGGCGTGGAGACCGCGCTGGCCGCAACGGTGCATGACCAGTTCGAGCTGAAGAATGAAGCGTCGGATTTGATGTATCACCTGCTGGTGCTGCTGCAGGATCAGGGACTGAATTTGACGGATGTGGTGGAAAACCTGCGGAGCAGGCATAAGTAAGTCATCAAAGGGAGGCGGCATAACGCCTCCCTTGCAATATAACCCTCGCCAGCGCGCTGGTTGATATCACCTGTTTAGCGTCGTCATGGCTTTTTTCGCGCCGCTATCGCTTTGACGACCCTTAATGGTTTCGTCATTTTCCATGACAAAGATGAAACCAAATCGCTATAGCGCTGAGTCAGCTCCTGGAGCTCATTGTGGACGCTGAGTAATTTCTGCTGTTGCGTGTGATGCTCGTTCTCTAAACGCGTTTTTAGCTGTTCAAATTCGTGGATAAGCGTGGTTTTATCGCTCACTTGCGCCTTCAGGACATCAATTTCACTTCGCTGAGATAAAGTTGACTGTTTAAGCGAAGTGATTTCTTCCTGCAGCGTTGAATTCAACATATGTGCATGTTCAAGCTCGCGCAACACTCTGTCTTTCAGAGAAAAAATATACTCTTCCGCTGACTGATTAACGATCCGGCCATGCGCAGCTTTAATAAAGTCATCATAAAAGTCATCACGATCGATTTCTAAAGATAGGATGAACGACTTCACATCGTTGAAGAGCAGCTTAAAGGAAGGGCCCGAGATCGTATTTAAGTTCCACTCCAGAAAAACAACGGCGTAATTATTAAAATCACGACTTCTGGACGGCAGTAAATCACGATCTTTCATAAACGAACGTAGCGAAGTTAATGCCTCCAGCGCGCAGTGCCACGAGTGTGCCCTGGTGGCAGAAAGCGACTTCGCACGGTTGATCGTATGAGAGATTAAGATTTCATCAACCAGCGAGATGCGGTTTGCTAACAGCATGAAACCACTCACAAAGTACAGGTCGTTTGTGGTTCTCAGCGGTTGAAACTCCAGGCCCATTGCCAGAATAGCTTCGCGTCTGAAGAGCTTATCCCATGGCCACCATATAAAGGCTCTGAAAAAATCGTCAGCAATATCCCGTGAAGAGAAGACCTCTTTTTCAGGCAGTAAATCCTCCCGCGCGGACAAAGGCATGGGAGAATGAGTATTGGTTTGCAGATCGATTGACTGGCACCGACAGATAACAACATCCGTTTGCAGGGCCGTAGCCCGATCGGACATTCTCTTTAACATCTCTTTATCGGCGTAATCATCATCGTCGAGGAAAATAATGTATTCGCCGGTCGCTATACGTAAGCCGATATTTCGCGATTCGCCACCGCCGACGTTGCTCGGGTTGGTTATCACCCGGACTCGCGAATCCTCATCGGCTATTTTAGCGACAATATCCAGAGTATTATCGGTGGAATTATCGTTAACAATGATAATCTCAATCTCTTTTAAAGACTGGGTTAATACCGTATTAAGCGTTTCGGAAATATACTCCGCGGCGTTATGAACGGGGATGATAACGGAAACAATAACGTTACTTGATTCATCAGACATTCAATCACCTTCAAAATAAGAGGCACGCAATCATTAAACATAAATAATGCGTTTGCAGAGCAGTTACATAGCATAAAATATAACCGCTTCGGAGGTGTTTGATTTACATGAAGCTGTAATCTCTTGCGTTACATCATCCCTGAACCACATCATGATAAGTCTTTAGGGTCTTACTGATTATCATACCGCTAGAGAACTTATCCTGAACGCGTTGCCGTCCTTTGATGCCCATCTCTACTCGTGCTTTGGGATTGGCTAACAAGAATTCAAGCTTATCGGCCAGCTCCTGTGGCGAGTTACTTTTCACGATAATGCCGTTATCGTTATTAATGATCAGGCTATCGCAGCCGCCAACATCGTAGGCAATGCAGGCCCGGCCAACCGAGGAAGCCTCAAGCAGAATACGCGGGACGCCTTCTGAATAGATCGAAGGCAGTGCCACGATGTTCGACTCCTCGATCAAGTCACAGACGTTTGAACTGTGACCTAACCAGTTAATCAGCCCTTCTTTATGCCATTGCTGAATGACCGCAAGGGAAATGGCATCCTTATCGTTTTCAACAAGTATTCCGGCAACGTTTAGCGTAAAATGAATATTTCTGGATTCGAGGATTTTCTTGGCTTCAATTAAATCCCCGAGCCCTTTGCTCCACAGCATTCTGCTGGCAAACAGCACCACCGGAACATCACGCTCCTGCTCCAGAGAATATTTATAGATGTCCGGGTTGATACCTGCGCCATCAATGACAATAGTCTGCTGATAGTCAATCCCAACAAAACCCGCAAGTTTTTTACGATCTTTATCATGTTCGAACATAAATATACTGCGCTTATTACTGGCAATATACTTATATGCCATAATAGTGATATTGCGCAATAGCTTAAGCAAGCCCGTATCACAAGAAAATACACGCCCGAGGCCGACAAAACTCACGATGACCGGGCGATTATTTGCCCTCGAAAGAAGCCCACCGATCAGACATGGCTTGATTGTAATACAGTGTAAAAGGTCGGGATTAATCTCTTTGATGATCCTTCGGGAGGCAAAAAAGGCCCGAAAGAAAGTTAATGCATTAAATGATTGAGCATCAAGTGGGACGTTATGACACTTAAAACCAAATGTTTTAAATTTATTCAGCACTTTACCATCGACAAAATGACTGATGATGTGAATCTCATAACCAGCATCTCGGGCGGCGATTGCACGATCTATCCAGTGCAAATCAAAATACCAATCCGAGTTTATGAAATAACACAGTTTTTTCATTGCTATATCCACTTAATGATTCTTACCGCTGATTCCTTTTACACCATGGATAACTCCACGACGCAAGTATTTAAAATATAACAATTTATTGCGTTGCCATGGCAATATTGACACATATTTAATCAACCGCAAAAGGATTGAGAGACGGCTAAAAATGGCAACTCGCGGAAAAATTCTCTTCGCCAGAATAAGATTTCGACAAAGGTAATAAACCTTCCATTCGGGAAAGACGCACTTCCCCTGGATACTTACATCGTGCGAGAAGACAACCTCAGGCGAATAACGAATCTCTTCGCCATCGAGCGTCAACTGATAGCCAAAGTAGAGATCGTCAAAATATAAAAACAACTCATCGTGAATATTGTGTATATTCTTTCGCAGCAAATCTCGCTGAATAATCATCCCGACAAAGGATACCGTTTGTACCGCGGTCGAACGGGAAATCAACGGTAGAAACTCGGCCGGTTTTTTGATGTAGCGTAATGTGTCGATAAACGATGACGGTACTTTAGCAAAAGGGATGTTCATCGAACAAGGTTGCCCTCGGAGATCTTTTACCAAAGCGGTGAAAACCCGACAGTTAGCCTTATCCAGATGGGCAAATTTTTCCAGCGCATCGCTCTCGGGCCAGGCGTCATCATCGTAAAAGAAAACCCAGTCGCTATCGACGTTGTCGCATAAATATTGACTCCCAGCCTTAAACCCCCCCGCCCCACCGGTATTAGAGGGTAGATTGAGGACAATCACGCGGGGGTCGCTAAGGGTGGCTAACCACTCCTGGGTCCCATCCGTGGACCCGTTATTGACAACCATTATCGCTGTAAAATTTAATTTCACAGTGTTGGCAATAGTTACTTTTAACTTCTCTAAACGATTATAAGTGACTATTAATGCGGAACAATTCATCGCACAGAAACCGTGAACACTGGCATAGCTTCATGATTATCAAGGGAAGACAAGTACTTCTCGGCTGTATTTAATGCTTCTGCGATAGTGACATCCATATCCAGATATCGATAGGTTCCAAGGCGGCCAACAAAGGTAATGTTCTTTTCACTTTCCGCGAGGGACAAATACTTATCGAGTAAAGCCATCTCCCCCATCTGCCGAATCGGATAATAAGGAATATCATTTTCTCCGCACTCGCGGCTGTACTCCTTATAGCATACCGACCCTTCATGGGTTTCCCAGGGCGAAAAGTACTTATGCTCAGTGATACGAGTATAAGGAACATCCAGTGAGCAGTAATTCATCACCGCGCAGCCCTGATAATCGCCCTGCCGGGTGAATTTTTCAAAATCCAAAGTACGATAGCCCAGGCGGCCATATTGATAGGAATAGAAGGCATCCAGCGGCCCGCTATAGAATACATGATCGTACTTTTCTCTCTCTTCAGCGTTGAACGACTGCTGAAGTTCGATAGTGATATTTTCATGATTGGCAATTGACTCAATCATTTTCGTATAACCCAGTTTCGGCATGCCCTGAAATCTGTGGTTAAAGTAATTATCATCGTAGTTAAAACGAACCGGCAGGCGCTTAAGAATCGACGCAGGAAGCTGTGATGGCTCCATCCCCCACTGCTTAATGGTGTAGCCTTTGAAGAACGCCTCATACAGCTCTTTACCAATAAAACGCAGGGCCTGTTCTTCAAACGTCTTCGGTTCCTCGATCGAACTGTCCCCTTTTTCTGCAATAAGCGCCCGGGCCTCATCTGGCGAACAGGTTTTGGCAAAAAACTGGTTAATGGTATGCAGGTTGATCGGCAGAGAGAACACTTGTCCGTTAACGGTTGCTTTGACGCGGTTCACATACGGCATCATCTCAGCGTGCTGAGTCACATAGTTCCACACTGTTTCATTATCGGTATGAAAGATATGCGGACCATAGACGTGGACCATAACGTCCGTTTGCGGATCGCGCGCGTCGTAGGAGTTACCGCCAATGTGGTCCCGCTGGTCGATAATTCTGATACGATGGCCTTGTTCAGCAAGCTGGCGGGCGATAACCGCACCAGAAAAACCAGCGCCGACAATTAAAATATTTTTACTGTTCATAATATTACTCCAGCAGCCTTAACCAAGAATTGAGCGTCTAACTTTATAATAGTATTTTGTTATCGTATTTCGCCTCGGTGAACCGACAGGAGCATATTTATTAAGGAAAGGCATCAACGCTTTTTTTATCCTGGTCTGAAGCAGAACGGGCGTTTGCCCTGCATTATGCGCAGGATTTGATGAGTTAATCAAAGATAGCTGACGGAAATAGGCCTCTTTTTCCCATGGCGTATTGATGACGTTTTCCAGGAAATCGTCATAAAAGTCAACCTTGTCCGTATTCCACGGTTTATTCTCCCCGGCATAGTGAATCATATTCGGGTTCAATCTGGCTTCTAAAAAGCGCATATATGTTGCGAACTGGAGATTGGGGAAAAAGTCATCGGTATTGCCATTACCATGATAGACATTCCACTCCAGCGGTAAAAATTCAACCCGGCCGTAGAAAACTTTGTTCATGATGTCCTGGTCAAGGAACCAGTACTTTTTCTCTTTCAGGGTTTTAATCAGCTCGGAGAAGGTATCTTCCTGCACCATTTGCGCAACGTTGAAAATGATAATCCCCGCCTGGAAATACTCATCAGGATTGGTCATTTTAAGCGTTTTTTGCAGATACTCGCCGGCGGGCATCACGCCATCAGCTGACTCCGACATCGCGCCAAACTTGACGAAGCCTTCCATGACGATATCTTTAACGGCGGCAACAAGGTTTGTGCCGAGTTCGACATTAAGCAAAGTCGCCAGATCGGCCTTCACCACAGTATCGGAATCGATAAAAATAACCTTCTCATATTCACGGAAAAGCTGCGGAATAAACAAGCGAGCATAGGTTGATGCACTAAAGTGCGCACGGGTATGTACGCCATCCAATTCAGTGAAGGCATTCACATCAAAAAATCGAAGTGAAAAGTTTGTATGGGCCGAAACCAGCCTGGTTAAGCGCTGCTTGTTAAGATTGCTAACCTTGTTTTCCAGCACAACAATATCGTAATGGGTGTTTTTATCAGAATGGCGAACGATAGAGTTGATTAAAGCCCCGCCGCTGATGGCGTAGTTATCATCAAAACTGATGACGATTGGCGCAGCGTGAGGAAAGACCGGCATCAGCTTGCCGTTGAAGGTCTCATTCGTCACGAAAGTGCGCTGTAGTTCCTTAACTTTCAGGGCACGATCTTGCTGCTGTTTTATAATGTAAATATTAAACAGGCGCTCTGCGATATGGCCGATAACACGCTTTTCCTGAGCGTTATAATTATTCATCGAGATGCGACTTTCAAGATGAGTCAAAATCGCGAAAAGCCACTCAGAATAGTCTACGAACATATCTTTGTGCATCACAAACATATTCGTGTAATAGCCATCAGTTGCATTATTAAACTGCTGAATAGCCGTTTTATAATCCGGATAAAGCTCTTCGACAATCTCCAGGGCAGCCAGATAGTCCTTAATATGTAAAAACTCCCCTTTCTCATAATGATCGAGGTTATTTTTACTTCCAGCAGAGGTCACTGACCACTTCTTCGGTAACAGCAGGTCAAATCCTGAAATACAATCCTGGATTGCCGTGTCGGTTAAACCAAACTGCTTTTCATAATCTGCATCAATAACGGGTGAATTAACTACACCCCAATTATCTTCGGGAAAGCTCTGTTCTGAAGAAAAATTCAGATGTCGGCGATAATGCATAAAGCCGACATAATCAGAAAGAGATTCATTTTTCCAAACCCAATAATGTGCGGTTAACTCACAGTAAAAGGGGTTTTTAAACGAAATATTATCTCCTGTATCATCGCCAATACAGCCGATATCATTATAGGAGTTAGCTTTACCTACATGCAATGGTTTTATAATCGATGCATTAAGGAATGCGCTCGGCTTATGATGACAGGTATAGATCTTAATACTATTCATTTAATTACCAGATTTAGGCCATTGCTTGTTTATAAAGTTCGATGATTCTTTCAGCAGAACCGATTTCCCGGAGACGGTGATTTTCGATCCAGACAACCCGATCGCATATTTTTTCCACATCACTCATGTTGTGACTAACGAACAGTATTGTCACACCACGATTTTTGAACTCTTTAATCGTCTTAATACATTTGGCCTGAAATGAAATATCGCCGACGGCCAGCACTTCATCAATAATCAGAATATCAGGCTCAACTTGACTAATAACCGAGAAGCCAAGCTTCGCTAGCATACCGCTAGAATAGACGCGGATCGGCTCATCAATAAACTCCCCTAATTCGGAAAATTCAATGATGCGATCCATTCGCTGTTGAACCTCTTTACGCCGTAGCCCAAGAAGGGTGGCATTAAGGTAAATGTTCTCACGGCCAGTCAATTCTGGATGAAAACCACCACCTAGCTCAAGCATTGAGGCCACTCGCCCACGAGTTGTGACCGACCCTTTCGTTGGCTTGATAACACCGGCAACCAGCCCCAAAGAAGTGCTTTTGCCTGCGCCGTTTCGCCCAATGAGCGCAACAGCCTCTCCTTTACCTACCGTAAAAGAGACATCCTGAATAGCAAGATATTTACGACCCTTCAGTAATTGAAAGGCTCTTTTAGGATGAAATATTAAATCTTTAATACCTGAGCCAATATGATGGTAAAGCGGATATTCTTTTGTCACATTATTAAAATCAATTACTGGTTCCATCACAAGATCTCTGCAAATCGATATTTTAATTTATTAAAAATACTTAATCCGATAACTGTCAGCACAATACCAGTCAAATATAACACTGAGATATGCTCGTAGTTTAAAACGCCATCCATAAATAAATTACGCCAGCTTAAAATCATACTCGCCAGAGGGTTATAGTCAATAACCCAGCTATATTTTGCTGGAATCATATCCGATGCGTATAAAATGGGAGTGCAGTAAAACATCAGCATAATACCGAGAGTCACAAATCTTTCTAAGTCTCTGAAGAAAAGATTCAAAGTAGAAAAAATAATTGATATGCCAAAGGTAAAAATCACCTGTCCGATAGCAATGAGCGGTATGCCCCAAAGCCATGAAAGCGAAGGACGCATACCGTACACAAAAAGAAAAGCGACAATGACAGGAATAGTGCATAAGAAGTGCAATCCTTCCATCATCACATTACTAAGTGGAATAACCGAACGCGGAAATACGGTTTTTTTGATAATTTGCGCATTAGCAATAAATGAGAAAAGCGAATTCGTCGCAGAGCTTGCAAACCACTGCCAGGGGAAGAGACCCGTTATTAAGAAAAGGGTATAATTTGGAATCTGGACTCGCATGATCAATTTAAAGATAAAATAGTAGATCATCGCAAAAAGTAGGGGGTTGGCAATTGACCATAAATAACCAAATACACTACTCTTATAGCGTACTTTTAGATCTTTATTGGTGATAACAACAAGCAGGTCAAATAAATACCCTAGATTATACTTCATTTTTATACTCATAAATTATTCTACGAAATTTTAAGCATTGGGTTATGCACTTTAGAATTGCGAGTTGTCGCTGACTGACTAAATCAACTGCGATAGCTCTAACGCCCTGACTGATACACTGCCGATAGACGCCGTGGCTTTGGACATACAACGTGAAAACTTAAGTGCATAGGTTAAAGCAAGATTTCCCAATTTTTCTGTACGCTTTAATTCATTGGCAGCAGCCGACCATGGTAGCTCATCCAGGCTAAACGGAGACAAGTGAGAGGCTGACATGAAGATCGCCAGTTAAGACGCCGTTTCTGGACGTAAAGTAAAAACTGTTATTTTTCAGTCAGATACTCCTCCCCCCATAGTATTACATGATAGCTTTCAATCACGCTACCGCCCTTGGCTATCGCAACCAAACTGCGTAATGATTCAACAACCCTATCTGTAAACATCTCTAGCGACTGCTTTTACGACAGCAGTAAACTGACACACCCTGTTCTTACGTCAAACGGCTCTCGCAGCGGCTATCGGGTAAGATTACTGCCCGTGACGCTGGGTGCTGCTCACTTGAAATTTAAAAAGATTCAAGCAGGCCCACACTCTCGCTGTTTGCTTAACCCCCATCCATCAGGAATTTCTCAATTAGCACGTTTAGCAAGCCCATTTTTTGAACTCCTGACGAGACTCTTCCCGGTTATCGCCCTATCCATCTTCTGTGAACCGGCGTAAACCGTACGCAATATTGATTGAAATGACGCCAACAATCAGTCTGGTGTCATATTTAACGCTGCGCACAGGATAGCTGATTAAACTGACAACACAATGGTCATGCAAATGAGTTGCCGCATTATAGCGCTGGTCCATGGGAATAAAAATGAAAATACGTTGCCAATCAATTCATATTGCAAATGATTCATGTCGTAAACATAATGTAAAGCAAATACAACAAAAAAACTAACATTTTGATTTTAAACGATAAAAAAAGACATCCCACTATCAATGTGAAAGAATTGTAAATTCATACATAAAATCAATTTTTATCTACGTTAACTTTCGAGGACTTAAGGAGTCGGGAACGCGAGATTATGACAAGACCTCACGCAATTGTTATCTTGCTAATCATCAAGCTTCGATAATGAATCTCATCTCCACCTCAGAATGCCAATGCAAAAGCTCTGATACGGGTGACATCGCTTAGCCATCTAATGCGTGAACATAATCAGCAACGGTAAAGCAGGTGATCCACACGGCAAGCCAGTGTAAAATCGACGAATATATAGCGGGATACAGTCACCCCAGAGGATGAATATGAAATTTTTAGTAACTGGAGCCGCAGGATTCATCGGCTTTCATACCTGCAAGCGCCTTCTGGAGGCGGGTCATGAGGTTGTCGGTCTCGACAACATGAACGACTACTATGACGTCAATCTTAAGCAGGCCCGTCTGGATTTACTGCAGTCTCCCCTGTTCAGTTTTCACAAAATCGATCTGGCGGATCGTGAAGGTATTGCCCGACTTTTTGCTAATGAGAAATTTAACCGGGTGATCCATCTTGCCGCTCAGGCTGGCGTTCGCTACTCCCTGGAAAACCCGTTCGCTTATGCCGACGCTAACCTGATTGGTTATCTGAACATTCTTGAAGGCTGCAGACACAATAATGTTGAGCATTTGCTTTATGCCTCATCCAGTTCGGTCTATGGCCTGAACCGTAAAATGCCGTTCTCTACCGATGATTCGGTTGATCATCCGGTTTCGCTGTATGCCGCCACCAAGAAGGCAAACGAGCTGATGGCGCATACCTACTCTCACCTTTATGGTATTCCGACCACTGGACTCAGATTCTTTACCGTCTATGGCCCATGGGGCCGTCCGGATATGGCGCTGTTCAAGTTCACAAAAGCCATGCTGGAAGGAAAGCCTATTGATGTCTACAACTATGGCAAGATGAAGCGCGACTTCACTTACATTGACGATATCGTTGAGGCGATTGTTCGGATGCAGGATATTATCCCGCAGCCCAATCCCGAATGGACCGTTGAGACAGGATCACCGGCAGATAGCTCAGCGCCATACCGGGTGTATAACATCGGTAATAGCTCACCGGTTGAACTGATGGATTACATCACAGCGCTTGAGGAAGCTATGGGGATGGTTGCGGAGAAAAATATGATGCCAATACAGCCGGGCGATGTACTGGAAACCAGCGCAGATACCAAGCCGCTGTACGATGCGGTGGGTTTCAGACCGCAGACGACGGTCAGGCAGGGAGTGAAGAACTTCGTTGACTGGTATAAGGCGTACTATAAGGTCTAATCAACCCAGCATGGCGCAGGGTATTTAGCCGCAGTGGGATACGACTGCGGCTTTTTTATATCGAGAATTGTCATTCGCCAATCTTATCCATTCAGATGCTCGTAAAAACACTCTGTTAATACCTATCTCAGCGCAAAGCCTGCGCACCACACAATAACGAAACACAGAATTAACATAAACCAAACAAAATCATCAACAAACTCTGATATAAGCACTTTCAATACAATCACTGAAGAGCATTCTCGTACGAAGGAAACAATCACCAGCTAATCAAGCTGGTACTATAGTCAGCTACAGCGCTATTGTTCAAACTACTGGTCGCGAAAAAGGGTTTTCCACTTTCCTCAAAAAAAACCACAAACACCATATAGGAATTTTCTTAAATTCAGGATATGTTAAGCAGGCAAAGGCATGCTTTTGCAGAGATATTAGTTCGCAGGCAAATGGATTTATAACATTCCTTTCATTCTGGTACGCATTATGGCAAACATAATTTTCTTAGCAGTTGCTGCCATCCTGTTGATTGTTTCAGTTTATTTTCTGATTTCTTATATTAAAGATCAGAAAAAGACCAAGCTGACTTTTAACAAACGAAAGTGGTGAAAAGAAAACTTAATATAATTATAATACAGGCATAGGAAATAATAATATAAGAATAAAACACTGCCAGCGGTGGGGATGTGTATTGTCTTTTCAGCTGGCATTGGTTGCCACGTCAAACTAAAAAGTTATGCTAATCGGGTACTAAAGCCTTAGCATTAACATTATATCCTGATGACCGTAAATGACTTGTGCTTGCTATGTCTGCACCCTTCCCTTGAAAGCTCCCGCCCCCTCACCCGTGTCAATTTCAATCAGAACCTTAACTCGCCCAAGGCAGCTCTCCTTAAAACCAGGGTTCCAGAAACAACAAAAGCCTGCAAGCAGGCTCTGTTTTACCTTCCGGCGCTTATCTCCAGCGTCTACATCACAGTGACGGTAGCTCTTCACAAGGTGAATTAAACATATCCGACCTCGATGGTTGGGACAAGATGATCGATTGAAGAATCTAAGCGAGGTCACGTTTTTTAGGGGGGTTGATCGGGTAAGAGGAGTAAGACGATTTGCCAGGCGAATAGCTGAAGAATTCAGGAGAGGGGAAAATTCTGGCCGACAGCTTATCTCCCGGCCAGAGGGGGTATTTAGTCACTGCCGAACAAATCGCGGGTATACACTTTGTCAGCGACATCCGACAGCTCTTCAGCCATTCGATTTGAGACAATCACGTCAGCTTCTTGTTTGAATGCGTCGAAATCGCGAACCACGCGGGAATTGAAGAACTCATCTTCCTGCATAACTGGTTCGTAGATAATGACCGGAATACCTTTGGCCTTGATACGCTTCATGATGCCCTGAATAGAAGAAGCGCGGAAGTTATCGGAGCCACTCTTCATGATCAGGCGATAGATACCTACGACTTTAGGCTTGCGCGCCAGGATTGAGTCAGCGATAAAATCTTTACGCGTGCGGTTAGCATCAACGATGGCACCGATGATGTTATTCGGTACAGATTCATAGTTTGCCAGCAGCTGCTTGGTATCTTTCGGCAGGCAGTAGCCGCCGTAGCCAAAGGAAGGGTTGTTATAGTGATTACCAATTCGCGGATCGAGGCACACGCCTTCGATGATCTGCTTACTGTTCAGACCCTGGCTTTCAGCATAGCTGTCCAGTTCATTAAAGTAGGCCACGCGCAACGCCAGGTAGGTATTGGCAAATAGCTTAATCGCCTCAGCTTCGGTGGAGTCAGTAAACAGCGTCGGGATATCCTGCTTAATCGCGCCTTCTTTCAGCAGATTAGCGAAACGCTCCGCGCGTTCTGAACGTTCACCAATGACGATCCGAGACGGGTGCAGGTTGTCATAGAGCGCGCGGCCTTCACGAAGAAACTCAGGAGAGAAAATGACGTTATCAATGCCCAGGCGCTCTTTAATATCACGCGTGAAGCCAACGGGAATGGTGGATTTAATTATCATTACCGCGTCTGGGTTAATCTCGGTGACATCACGAATAACGGCTTCAACGGTCGAAGTATTGAAGTAGTTCGTTTTCGGATCGTAGTCAGTCGGCGTGGCGATAATGACATAATCTGCATTACGATAGGCATCATGCTTATCAGTTGTCGCGCGAAAATTCAACGGCTTTTCCGCCAGATATTCCTGGATCTCCTTATCGACAATCGGAGAAATCTTTTGGTTAATCATATCAACTTTGGATTGAATGATATCCAGCGCCACCACTTCGTGGTTTTGCGCAATCAGGATGCCATTCGATAAACCAACATAACCGGTACCGGAAATAGTAATTTTCATTCGATCACACTTTAATCAGTTAACTGGACGGCGGCGTATTAGCCACCCTGGTAATCAACACTTGTGGCGGTTTTACTCTCAGAAAGATGGGAAGTCAAGAAAGAGCCATAAGGTGATGCATCATTCCACGCACCTACCCTATGGCTCTAAGCAGAATAATGTCTATTTCATTAAAGCTAATATTTCTTCTGTTTTAGCCTTCATTAATTCATCGTCTCCTTTTGACTCTACGTTAAGACGCACAACCGGCTCGGTATTCGAGCTGCGCAGGTTAAAACGCCACTCCGGATATTCAATACTGATGCCGTCGGTGGTATCCACGTTCACAGCATCCGGTTCATAGCGTTCACGGATGCGCGCAATTGCCGCCGCCGCATTCTCCAGCTTGCGGTTAATTTCCCCGGACGCCGGGAACGCCGCCTGCCGGTCCGCCACCAGCGCCTTGAGCGGGCTGTTCTTCAGACACAGTAGCTCCGCCACCAGCAACCACGGGATCATCCCGCTGTCGCAGTAGGCGAAGTCGCGGAAATAGTGGTGTGCGCTCATTTCCCCGCCGTAAATCGCATCTTCCTGACGCATCCGCTCTTTAATAAACGCATGCCCGGTTTTCGACATCACCGGTGTGCCGCCGCTGCGGGTCACCATATCCACCGTATTCCACGTCAGGCGCGGGTCGTGAATAATCCGGGCGCCCGGCTGCTTCTGCAGGAACGCTTCCGCCAGCAAGCCAACAATATAATAGCCTTCGATAAATTCTGCATCGTTATCAAACATAAAGCAGCGGTCGAAGTCACCGTCAAAGGCGATCCCCATGTCCGCGCCGTGCTCGCGCACCGCATCCGCGGTGTCCTGCCGGCACTCCGGCAGCAGCGGGTTCGGGATTCCATTCGGGAAATTGCCGTCCGCCTGGTGATGCACCTTGATAAAGGTCACCGGCACGCCTGCCGCCACAAAACGTTTCTCCACTTCATCAATCACGTGACCGGCAGCACCGTTGCCGGAGTTCACCACAAGCTTCAGTGGACGGGTGAAGCTGGCCAGGTTCACGTAGCCCATCAGGTGGTCCACGTACTCCTGCAGCACCGATATCTGACGCAGGGTGCCGCGACGGGACGCGTCCACCGGCGCAAACTGATTCTCTTCCGCCAGGCGCTGGATATCGCGCAGCCCGGTGTCGCCGCTGATGGGCTTCGCGTTTTCACGCACCAGCTTCATGCCGTTGTAGTTCATTGGGTTATGGCTGGCCGTCACCTCTATCCCGCCGTCCACGCCCAAGTGGAAGGTGGCAAAGTAAATCTCTTCCGTACCACTCAGACCAATATCCAGCACGTCCGTTCCCGCATCCATCAGGCCGTTGGCCAGCGCCAGTTTCAGCGACTCGCTGGTCAGACGCACATCGCCTCCCACCACGATTGTTTCCGGCTTCTGAAATTCGCCATAGGCGCGTCCGATACGGTAGGCGATATCTTCGTTTAATTCTTCGCCCAGTTCGCCGCGGATATCATAAGCTTTAAAGCAGTTTAATTTTGCCATCTATTTAATCCTTAAATACAAATTAGCAACGACCATACTGGTCTTTAATACGGATAATGTCGTCTTCGCCCAGATAGGAGCCGGACTGGATCTCCAGCACTTCCAGCGGGATACGTCCCGGGTTCTCCAGACAGTGTTCGGCGCCAATGGGAATAAAGGTAGACTGATTTTCAGTCAGCAGGAACTGCTTACTGTTGACCGTTATCTGCCCCGTCCCTGCGAGGATCACCCAGTGCTCGGCGCGGTGGTGATGCATCTGCATGGAGAACGCCCCGCCCGGCTTGACGGTGATACGGTTAACATTGAAGCGCGGCGTCTGGACCACCACGTCGCTGCGACCCCACGGACGGTAGATTTCGCGGTGTCGTTTGTATTCGCTGCGCTGGTTGGCCTTCAAGTACTCCACGACCTTTTTCACGTCCTGAGCGCGGTTTTTATTCATCACCAGCACCGCATCCTTTGTACTGACGATCACAAGGTCCTCAACGCCGATAGCCGCCACCAACTTTTCGTCGCTGTTGATGTAGCAGTTCTGGCTATTGTGCACCCAGGCATCGCCGGTCAGCACATTGCCAAGCTCATCTTTCGGGCTGACATCCCACAGGGCTGACCATGAGCCGACGTCGCTCCAGTCCGCGTCCAGCCCCACCACCACCGCATCGGCGGTCTTTTCCATTACCGCATAGTCAACGGATTCGTCGGGACAGGTGCTGAACACCTCATGCGGGATGCTGATAAAGTCGCTGCCGCTATCGGCCGCATTGACCGCAGCCGTGCAGACTTCGAGAATATCCGGGCGGAATTTTGCCAGCTCGGAGAGATACTTTTTCGCCCGGAACATGAACATACCGCTGTTCCAGTAATATTCCCCGGAGGCCAGATAGGTTTGCGCACGCTCCAGGTCAGGCTTCTCGACAAAGCGGGCGACCTGATAAGGCGTATGCTCCCCTTCCCCCAGCGCATCGCCGCGCTGGATATAGCCGTAGCCGGTTTCCGGGGTGTTCGGAACGATACCGAAGGTGACCAGATGGTCAGCATGCGCATACTGCTCAGCAACGCGGATGGCGTCGTGGAAGACCTGCTGATTATTGATAATGTGGTCCGCTGCCAGGACAAGCATCAGCGGGTCATCGCCATTCTGCGTGGCCTGCAGTGCCGCGAGGGCGATGGCCGGGGCCGTGTTGCGGCCCACCGGCTCAAGAATGATATTCTTCGACAGCTTGTTGAGCTGTCTTAGCTGTTCAGCAACCAGAAAGCGATGCTCTTCATTGCAGATTACCATGGGTTCATGAATATCCAGGCCGGAGAGGCGCGAGATGGTTTCCTGCAACATGGAGTTCTGCCCGTACAGCCGGAGAAACTGTTTGGGGTAGAGTTCACGGGACATTGGCCACAGGCGGCTACCGGTGCCACCCGCCATAATCACAGGAAGTAACATGATAAAATCCTTAATAAATATGAAATATTAAATGTGACGTGATGGAAGTAATAACTTCTTTATTTGCAAGCTCAATTAAAAGTGCAAATAGAGAAATACCACATAAACAAGAAAGGTATAACCTATAATAGGTTCAATCAAAAAAATTAAATACGATTTGATATTTTTGAATTAAAAAACAACCTGGCTTTTGCCAGGTTGTTTGTCAGCTAGTTAATCTATCCACTCGGTGTGGAACACACCTTCTTTATCAGTACGCTTATAGGTATGCGCACCAAAATAGTCACGCTGCGCCTGAATCAGGTTAGCAGGCAAGACTGCGGAACGATAGCTATCGTAGTATGCGATGGCAGCAGAGAACGTCGGAACCGGAATACCATTCTGCACTGCATATGCAACAACATCGCGCAGGGCTTGCTGATAGTCATCCGCAATCTGCTTGAAGTACGGTGCCAGAAGCAGGTTAGCGATGCCAGCATTCTGCTCATAGGCATCCGTAATCTTTTGCAGGAACTGGGCACGAATGATACAGCCGGCACGGAAGATTTTCGCGATCTCACCGTAGTTAAGATCCCAATGGTATTCATCAGAAGCCGCGCGCAGCTGGGAGAAGCCTTGAGCGTAAGAGACGATTTTGCCCAGGTACAGAGCGCGACGAACTTTCTCAATGAACTCTGCTTTATCACCTGCCGTCTTCGCTTGCGGCCCGGTAAGAACTTTAGAAGCAGCAACACGCTGGTCTTTCAGAGAGGAGATATAGCGAGCAAAGACTGACTCCGTAATAAGCGATAGCGGTTCGCCCAGATCCAGAGAACTCTGGCTGGTCCATTTCCCGGTACCTTTGTTTGCCGCTTCATCGAGGATCACGTCGACCAGGTATTTACCCTCTTCATCCCTTTTGGTGAAGATGTCTTTGGTGATGTCAATGAGATAGCTGCTGAGCTCACCTTCATTCCATTCGGTAAAGGTTTGCGCCAGCTCTTCATTAGAAAGCGCCAAACCACCTTTCAGTAAAGCATAGGCTTCAGCAATCAGCTGCATATCGCCGTATTCAATACCGTTGTGAACCATTTTGACATAATGACCTGCACCATCGGCACCGATATAGGTTACGCACGGCTCACCGTCTTCTGCGACTGCTGCAATCTGCTTGAGAATTGGAGCAACCAGCTCATAAGCTTCTTTCTGACCGCCAGGCATGATCGAAGGACCTTTAAGCGCGCCCTCTTCACCGCCGGATACGCCGGTGCCAATGAAATTAAAACCTTCAGCTGAAAGCTCACGATTACGGCGAATCGTATCCTGGAAGAAGGTGTTACCACCATCAATGATGATGTCACCCTTATCCAGATAAGGCTTCAGAGAGTCAATGGCACTATCAGTGCCTGCACCCGCTTTCACCATTAACAGGATACGGCGCGGAGTTTCGAGCGACTCAACAAACTCTTGCACTGTATAATGTGGGACCAGTTTCTTGCCGGGATTCTCGGCAATCACTTCTTCGGTCTTTTCACGGGAGCGGTTGAAAACGGAGACGGTATAACCCCGGCTTTCGATGTTGAGCGCAAGGTTACGCCCCATCACTGCCATACCGACAACCCCGATCTGTTGCTTGGACATTACATACTCCTGTCAGGTGTTATTGCTGCGAACAATCTCACAGCATGTGCAAACTATATTACCCTATTCAATAAATTCAAGATAGATAGCAAGACAATTATCAATACAGAATTAATTGGTAACATCTACTCTTAAAGTTGAATAAAAGCCCTAGCAAAGACATCCCAGAGCATAAGATTCATTATGTTAAATACAATAATTAGCTAAAAGCATAAGTACAAGGCAAATGTAATTTTGTGAATATATGAGGAATATCTACAATTGACAAAATTTTATTAGATTAACGTCATGCTAAATCATTAACAGTTTTTAAAGCGGAAGCTATTACCTGGTGCATGTCATAGTATTTATACTCTGCTAACCTTCCACCAAATACAACTGCCCCTTCTTGTTTTGCTAACTCTCTGTAGCGACGGAAAACATCCATATTTTTGTCATTATTAATCGGGTAATAAGGTTCAGAACCTACTGACCATTCAGCGGGAAATTCTTTCGTGATAACTGTATGTTCGGAATCAATGCCTTCGAAATGCTTATGTTCAATTATGCGAGTGTAGGGTATGTCATACTCAGTATAATTTACGACCGCAACACCTTGATAATTTTCTTCAGACAAACGCTCGCTTTCAAACCGCAGTGAACGATACTCTAGTGGGCCAAAACAATAATCAAAATATTGATCTATAGGGCCAGTATAAATAATTTTATTAGCCATGCTTGTATACTTTTCTTTTTCTGCAAAGAAATCAACACCTAGCTTTACCTCAATACCTTCAAGCATATTTTCAATCAGTTTAGTATATCCACCAATAGGGATACCTTGAAAGCGGTCGCTGAAATAATTATTATCGAATGTGAAACGTACAGGGAGTCGATTAATTATGAATGAAGGGAGTTCCAGAGCACTGCGCCCCCACTGCTTTTCAGTATAACCTTTAATAAGAGTATTATAAATATCCTCTCCAACCAAAGAAATAGCTTTTTCTTCTAAGTTAGAGGCAGTACTGCTGACCCATCCTTTTTTCTGCGAATCTATTACCTGCTTTGCTTCAGAAGGAGTTTTAACTCCCCATAATTGATAGAAAGTATTCATATTGAAAGGCAAGTTATAAAGCTTACCTCTATAATTAGCAATTGGAGAATTAATAAAATTATTAAAATCTGCAAACTGGTTAACGTAATCCCAAATAGTTTTATCATTCGTATGAAAAATATGAGCACCATATTTGTGTACATGTATGCCATCACAATTTTCTGTATAAGCATTCCCTGCAATATGCTCTCTTTTTTCAATTATGAGTACTTTCTTTCCTTTTTTTGTTAACTCGTGCGCACAAACTGCACCAAAAAAACCTGCACCTACAATCAAATAATCGTACACAATTCTCTCCTAAACATATCATTAATAATTAAATTAAGCTCGTTTTTTTAACATGCGCTGTTTGATGAAAACAAAAACAGAACCAAAAAAATCCCTAGTAAGAAAAACAATAATTGTGAAACATAGCAGCTGAATAAATAACTGAATTAGCCATGAGTAATCATCAATTAAAAACAAGAAGATCACCTGTACAATATAAACCACATTGAGAAATGAAAACTCAATTAATTTTAACTCAGTATAAATTATTTTTCGTGTATCTTTAAGTCTAAGATACCACATAATAAAGAAACCTAATGAGGCTCCAACCCCCGCATATGCTGGACCATATAAAGGTATAAATATGAAATTAGCGCCTATTGATATCCCGGCACCAATAAGACTAGTTAAAAAGACGCTTTTGGTTTTATAATTAGCTGTATATATAGTTCCTAAAAAAGACGAAAAAGTTTGATATAAAACACCATAAATTAAGAAAGGCACCATTTGCCAAGCCATAAAATATTCAGAGCTTACAAGATACCGAAAGATATCCTTATTCAAAACCAGAAGAATTGAGGCTAATAAAAATAAAAACTGGTAATAACTTCGGAACACTGAAGAATAATATTTTGCTCTATCTTTAGATTCAAATTCTTCAAAAGCTGATATTTGCCATGCTTGCTGGAAAACTGTTACAAATACGTTTATACACATCGGTATTTTACTAGCAACAGCAAATAAACCATTGGCAGAGAGTCCGACAAAGCTAAGAACCACATATCTTGTGGAATTGTTCACTAGCCACCACATAGAATAATTAGGAATAAGAGGCAAAGAAAATCTTATTATCTTATGAAAAACTTCTTTGTTCACCAACTTATAAGAAATAGTTATATCTCTGGCGTAGTAGATACAATACAATGAAGAAAAGATATAAGATCCGATCAAAGAAATGAGATAACCATTAATACCTAATTTAAAATAAACTAAAAAAAGTCCATTAAGAATTAAAAGTGCGACAACTTGTAAAACACCGCTAAATGCAAATATCTTAGTTTTACCAATAGCGCGAAGATAGGTTGAAAACAGAACTTGAATTACTGCTACAAAAACTAAAAGATAGAAATATATTATTAGCTTAACATTCCAAATACTAAACATGGCAACTACTAAGCATAGTATCAACAATACAATAAGAGTACAAATGCAAATAAATAAAGAGGTTGAAAATAATGAATTTGTCTCATCTTTATTTTGATTACTAATTATATAACGTAATAGTGCCTGTTCTATAGTTAAAGTTATAAAAGGCATCATTAGAGCTTGGGTGGAAGAAATAAGATCTACAACACCATAATCTTGTGCCGTTAAATAGAATGTATAAAGCGGGACAAGTAAGATAACTACTAATTTGCTACCTAAATTCCCTAATGCAAATATGATTGAATTGTTTAGAAGCTTACTATATCTGTTCAAATCCCACACCTCACAAAGGAAGACATCCATATGGTTGTCTTCCTTTAAGGTTATAAATGAAAATAAAGAAAGATAGATCTTTCTAATCATCAATGCAAACTAACGGTTACCGACTACTAACTTAATTAAAGGATCAAATGCCTCTTTTACATCAAAACAAAATTCTTTTTCAGAATTAGAAGCTTCGGAAGCATAATTTATAACATCTTCCAATGTTGCAACAGTTGAATCAAGATACTTTATGTAGTTAGAATCAGAAAGCCAATCTTCATAGCTATACTTTACCTTACCATATGAATTATCAAATACTACCGCAGGGGTTTTAGTCACATACGCAAAAATCATACCATGCAATCTATCTGTAATAATCAGCTTTGCACCACGGAATTCATCAAATTTTTTATTTAACAAATTTTCTCTATTTGATTCAAATGTAAGGACATAATCCTCAACATAATTATCTGTGATTAATATATTATTATTCTTAGCAAAATGCTCTTTTATAGAATGAGCTAATGGTTTAGGCAAGACGCACTCAACATCACTTCTAAACATAATTAAGACATCATCTCCACGATTTGTTAGAGAAGACTCATCTTGAGATAAAACAATATCAGGAATGTGGTGTACAGGAATTTCAAGTTCTCTTTTTAGGATATTGTAAGATTTAGATTCACGAACGAAAACAGTCAAATTCTTTGTTTCATTATAAATGCTTTTGATTTTCCTGAAACTTTCAATATTCTCATAATAGAAGGAGACTGGAAACTGAATTATTTTACATGGACAATCTTTTAATTTTTTAAGAAGTAGTTGCCGAGGTAACTCATGTTCAGGATACAGGTCACTTAGCGTGCCCCCTCCCTGAATAAAGATTATATCTTGCGGCTTTAACGTTTTAGCAAGTTCATCGACAACAAATTCGACTTTTTCTTTTTCAATTTCAACATAGGCATAATCTGGTAAATATTTTAATATGAAATTTTTTTGCGCTAATGTTATTTCTTGATCACCTGCGTTAGGATGATTGCTAACCCCTAACACATAGGCAACGTTTTTATTTCCATCAAACTTTGGCAATTTATAAAAGCGATGGGAAAAATCATTAATTTTCCCTTTCACTTTGTTAATAATTTTAGTTTGTAAATTCATAATATTCTCAAAAATAGAAATTAACAATAGAAGGAATAGACTTCATGGTCTATCAATTTTTGGATTAAATACCATACCCGAAATAAACCCTTTGATAATAATACATAATCTTTTGATTTTTTTATTTTTTGATTTAAATAAAACATTAAAAAAATCTTTTAAAACATAATTAAAATAGAAAATATAATCTTTTGCTCTTCCATGTTTCCGTACATTATAAAAATTATTTCTGTAAAGCAATCCATACCATGGCATTCTATTTAAATTATCTTCTGTTGCAAGTGATAATGATTTGGCCATGACCCTTTTATGATAAACGACACTATTAGCGACATAATAGCAATTATATTTATTGCTAATTCGCCATGTATATTCTGTATCATCTCCCCATATGAACATTTCCTTAACAGGCAAACCAAACTCGCCCACAATATCTTTTGATATAAGTACTGAAACAAAAGTAGCCTTATCGACTCCAACTATGCCCTTTGAAGCAAACTCAGGCCAACTAAAATAACCAGTTGAGTTCTTTTTCTTAGAAATCTCGGGAACATTCATGCAATCTTCATTATCACTAAGAACATGACTACACAAAAAACCCGGTTTTGCCGAATAAGAGTGTAAAGTATCGTTTGCTCTTAATAATTCCTCTAATGCTGAAGGACTAGCAATGGCATCATCATCCATAATCCAGACATAATCGATATCTAATTTGTACGCATAATTAATTCCAGCAGAGAAACCACCTGCTCCGCCTGTATTTTTTTTCAAAGTTATAAATTGGATTTTATCACTTGCAATACTTCTAAGATAATCTTCTGTACCATCTGTAGAATTATTATTCACAACAACAATATTCTTAAGCTCAATAGTTTGCTTTTCTAGTGAGTCAATCGCAATTTTTAATAATTCAACCCTATTATATGTGACGAGAACTGCTGCTACACTATGTTTAATGACATTCATAAAAGCCCCAGGTTTCAACAAACTAACTTTTGATAAAAATTGGAAGTTCCAACTTTAAATAATCTTCATGATACTTTTTTACTATCTTCAAAGTCTTTCCATTTTTGTTCCACATAGTGTTTAATTTCTGTTCTAAACCGCTCAACAGAAAATTTTAAAGCATTTTCTCTACAATTTTCTGGTAATATAAAATCACTCGACGACTCAAATTTAGAAATAGCTTCAACCAAGGATTGAACATCTTGTTTATAAAAGAATAAGCCTGTTGGATGATCTTTTCCTATTGGGATTATTGTTTCCAGAGCTCCTCCCTTACCATAAGCGATAACAGGTGTTCCACAAGCCTGTGCCTCAACTGGCGTAATCCCGAAATCCTCTTCTGCGGCAAACACGAATGCTTTTGCCTCACTCATATATTTCTGCATTACGTCATTGGGTTGGTAGCCGAGTATTTCAATATTACTAGTTGCTTTAGATTTAATTTTATTCATTTCAGGGCCATCACCAATAACAACTAGCTTTCTAGTTGGCATATGGCTGAAAGCTTCAACAATCAGGTCCATTCTTTTATACGGCACCATACGTGAAGCTGTCATATAGTAGTCTTGCTTGTTAGTTTGTAAAGCAAATCGCTCGACGTCAACCGCCGGGTAAATTACATCAGCTTCTCGTCCATAGACTTTCTTGATCCTTCTGGCTATAAACTCGGAGTTAGCGATAAAATGATCCACTCCATTAGCAGTCCTACAATCCCAGAGACGTATTTTGTGTAAGAACCATCGTGCGAGAGTAGCTTTTAGCCCCCGACTTAAACCAGCCTCACGTAAATATTGGTGTTGAAGATCCCATGCATATCTAATAGGACTATGTACATAACTTATGTGGAGCTGATCAGGCCCAGTCAAAATACCTTTAGCAACAGCATGGGAGCTTGAAAGAATAATGTCATGTTTAGAAACGTCTAACTGTTCAATTGCAAAGGGCATTAATGGCAAATACGTTTGGTATTTTTTTTTCGCAAAAGGTAGGTTTTGTATGAATGTAGTAGTAATTTCTTTATTTTTAAAATGCAGTTTATTTTCTTTTGAAAGAAAGTCAACAACAGAATAAAGCTCAGAATCAGGGAATAATTCAATAAATTCGGCAACTATCTTTTCTGATCCAGCATATGTTACAAACCAGTCAGCAACAATGCCAATACTAAGATCTTGATGCATAGAGACATAAACCTCTTAACTTTCGGGGAAACTATGATTGATTATTTGAGAAGATACAATATTTCAAATATATAAAGTAACTATCATGTATATTATAGAAAGTCACTAATGATATTAAATTACTTTTACAGAATAGATTTAATCATCATTTAAGAGTAAGAATAATGATAAGCTTAAATCTATTTAAACATTCTTAAAGAAAGATATTCTACTTAACTGACTCAGATGCATTTTTTATAGCTTGCGAAACATTTTTCTCACTCAAATTTCGGTTTAAGATGCCAAAATTATGTTCTCTATTCTTTTTGTTGTTACCGTCATCAATCAAGTCATACCACCATATTCCTTTTATATAGTCGACCTTACTACCTTCCAAAATGTAATTTTTAGCGTAATCAGCAACATCTTTTTCTGTGAATACAGTGTAACTTTCTGAAGTAGGAAATCCAATTTCTGTAATATAAAAATCGATGAAATCCTTCCGTCCGGATAATTTCATGAATTCTTTATTTATTAATTCTAAGTATTTTATATTACGAATTGGCTGTGCTGCTCTTTTGCTACCATAAATATAAGGATGTAAAGACATTCCATCAATGTAATCCATCAAGCCTAACTTGACAACTTTTCTCCCCCATGCCAGATCTAAATAATCCATTGGGTTTATTGAACCTGCAATCACAACAATACTTGGGTCGACATGTTTTATTGCCTTTGAAACCCTAGCTACTAACTTGACATATTGTACAGCTGATTCATCGCTGTTAGCATTCTTATTTTTTCTATTAGACCACTCATTCCAAATTTCAAATATTTTTACTTTTCCTTTAAAATGCTCAACCGTCCATATTGCATATCTTGTAAATTTATCGATATCTTCATCGGTTATAGGTTTTTTGATTCCATATAATTTATTTCCATAATCAAGAATAACTATCGGTTCGACATCATATTGCTTAGCAATTAAAAGGATATTTTCAGTATTATTGACTGGTGCAGTGAAAACATTTTTTTCTCGCTCTACATCACTCCATGGATAGTCAAGTCTTACTGCATTAATATGATATTTTTCTAACAAATGCAGAAAATCAATCGCTGAACCTGAAAAACCATTTGGGTGTGCTCCAACGCCAACATAAAAAGCATTAACGCTATGAATTGGCATTGAAAGTAGAAAGATAAAAATCTTAACATAAATTCTCATACTTTCCTCACTAATAGTAACAATCTATTTTTTTAAAAAACCCATTACGTCTTCGAGTGTTTTTCAGTACTTGCAGATTTGAATATCTCATCGTTATGAGCCATGCATATACCGATTAAAACCCAATAATACGGGCGCATGAAGCTTGACTCAATATTTAATATGATCATTGAAATCAAAAGGGAAAAATAAATTACAGTGCCTTTAAATTTTTTTCTTTTCTTTGAAAATAGAAGTTTATAGTGCCAAATTAACCAGATAACTAAGGCTATCCATCCTGAGGTCGCTGCCATTTCTATATATAAATTGATAGCAGGCATTCCTATTGGCTTAAGGTACCATGGTAGTGAATTATAGAATGGATATTGACTTACCGTGTTGAGAGTATATTCAGCATATGCTCCAATCCCTACACCCCACCAATGATCTTTAGCAATTTGATAAGCCATTTCAACCCGATACCATCTATTACCTGCTCTATCAATAAGAGCCTCCCAAAAATTACCTGACATAAAAATATTTTTGAAAGTTATCGATATTAAATCGTCATGCCCTTTTGAGTAAAAATAAAGAGATAAATAAGCAATAACTAAGAAAAATATACTAAGTATAATTTTGAGAGTTTTCTTCCTACCGTGAAGAGATATCACACACATTGAAACCACAAAAATGAGGAGCAAGTTTGCACTCTTAGTAGTATAAATCGCAAGTAAACATAAGAATACATCAAGAATAGTAGCTTTTGGTAAAATAACCAGTTTATTCTTATAAATAAAAGAATTAATAAATATAACTACGTAAGGTATCAAGGCAATTGCAAAGTATGATGGCTCATAGTATAAAAACTGTGCCCGCTCATGAATATGGCCAAAATATAGTAGTGCAGCAACAATTATTTGGAATCTATATGAATAAAATATTCCTTTTAGCGTAGATGCATAATCTTCCTCAGCTAATTTCTTGAAAACGCATGATATAAAAACAAAGTTAAAAAGTATCCACGCCAGATATCCTAGTGATTTTCCCAATGCATAGCTATAAAACGTCGATGGAGCACAAGCCAGAAAAAAAAGAAACACGTAATGAATATTATTATCAATTGTCTTTCTTTCTATTAACTGTATAAGACCATATATCAGCAAAGGAATTAATGACAACCTAAACCCCATCACACTAAACACATCTATGCTTGTGCATAGAGAAAATAGGAACGCTATAACGACATTTTTTTTGAATACCATATATGCTACTTATTTTCTTTTATATTCAATAAATAAAGTTTATTAAATAAAGATTAATAGAAGATTAACAATAAATAATGTCAACTCACAACAAGAGCTACATCATGATATCAATATATACTATTGCAATATTTCTAAGACTGTTTTTATTTTATGTACCGTATTTTCCCAAGTATATTGCTTTACGTGCTCTAATCCTTTTATCTTAAGCTCCTCACGTAGATTACTGTCGGAAATTAATGTATGCATTGCGGCACTTATATCATGCACATTTAAAGGATCAACTAATAGCGATGCATCACCTGCGATTTCACTTAAAGATGTTGTATTTGATGCTATCGTCGGTGTCCCGCAAGCCATAGCTTCAATTACAGGCAAACCAAAGCCTTCATAAATAGATGGCATAACAAGCATCAATGCCCCGCGATAATATGCAGGAAGTTCATCGTCACTTATAAATCCTGTGAAAACTATGTCATTTTCAAGATTTAGACTTTTAATAAACTCAATGATCTCAGCTGTCGGTTTTCCTGAAAAGACTAGTTTCAAATCGCCTCTATTATTTACTAATGAGAAAGCCTCTATCAATCTCTTTTCATTTTTGTGCTCTTTGCGATTACTCACGCAAAAAATATAATTATAGCCTGGCAAAAAAGACCTTCCATCTGGTTTAAAGTTACCAGATACACCATTACCTACTACAGTTACTTTAACTCCATCAATACCGGCCCAATCAATAATTCTTCTCTTGGAAAACTCAGATACAGTAAAGATAGCTAAAGATTTTTTACATGCCCTCTTTAAAACAAGTCTATAATAGAGTTTTTTCAAAAAACTGGAGTTATTATCAAGATCAATATGATTTAAATCATGTATTGTAATGACTGATCTTTTTACAAATAAATATGGTGCATTAAAACCCGGAGTAAAGTATACATAATTATTTAAAAATAAATACCAAGGTGTTATAAGTATATCTATCGGGTTAGTCGGTTTTATATTATTAACGATATATTTATGGAATTTTATTCTAGATGTAATCTCAGTCGAAAAGCGTCCAATCCCATGTCCCCCCTCCCACCGCCGATCAAATATTATTTTTTTCATACTATTTCCTTAATTAGCCGATGATTTTTTTCCATTCATTAATAATTGTATTATTTTCGAAACGAGGAAGATTGAACTTAAAGGTTATATCTCTTTTTAAATAAGATGTAATAACATCTTTCAAATCGTCAACAGTATTAAACATAAATTCAGGATTTTCTTTTAAAAGTTCAGGTATTCCGCCTACCCTTTTACCAATAACCGGTACCCGTCTGCCTATACTCTCAATTACAACCCTACCAAATGGCTCATTCCATTTAGACGGTACAATAAGTACATCAATGCTATCTAATAGATTATTAGCAGGTATATTACCTTCAAAAGTACAAATTATTTTGCTTTTCTTGGCTAACGAACGTAGTTCATCCACATAATTATCGTCACCACTTCCAGCAATTTTAAATGTAATATTTTTTTTATAGTCTGATGGTAGGCTACCTATGGCTTCAATAACAAGGTCAATCCCTTTAGTTTTATGTATTCTACCCAAATAACCAATTGTAATGTTACCATTTTCAAGACCATTATGCTTTCTTACATCTAAAACTTCATCAAGACACATGTTATATATAACAAAAGGTTTTGCATTTTTAAAATAACCATTTTTTAAATGGGCTTCTAAAACAAATTCGCTAATTCCTATAACATCATCAACATATTTTGAGTTTTCTTTCTTTAAAATTGAAAAAGGCTTACAAGTCGAACATATTTTATTACAATTATCTCCCTTAAACATGTTTGCATTTACACACATTAAAGAATAACTCCTTAATATATGCATCACTCTCACTCCATTTTTTTTTGCCACCTTCCACACACTGGAAGAAACATCCTCAATGGTACTAGTAATTAATACGTCAGGTTTAATTTCTTTGATTTTAATTGTTAAATCTTGACTTATTAAAAAATTATTAGAATCTAAAGAATGCCACACCATTTTTTTAAGTAAATTTATATTTTTATTTTTAAAAGACCAGTAGACATTCCTGTAAGGGATTCTATTTATCTTTACGCCATTACAAAATTTGGTGCTAGGCTTGTCACTAATAGCTAATACTTCAACCTCATAACCTGCATCAGATAATTTTTCAGCAAGTAGCCGTGTTGATATTTCGCCGCCTCCGGCAACATCAGGGTAATATGCACGACATGCGATCAATACTTTTTTCATACTAGTTCCAATTGTGATATTTCATCAGTAAGCGCCATCTTTCTTTAAAACAACTCCTATGGTTTTAAACAATATTGCAATATCATTCCACATAGACCAATTTTTCACATACCATGCGTCAAGATACACTCTAGTTTCATAGTCGACGTCGCTACGACCACTAACTTGCCACAAACCTGTCATACCAGGCTTACTTAAGAGATAATAATCAACTTCTTCATTATACCGCTCAAGCTCTGCTGTAATAATAGGACGCGGTCCTACTAAGCTCATTTCACCTTTTAAAACATTAAACAACTGAGGCAGTTCGTCTAGACTAGTTCTGCGCAAAAAACCACCAATTTTGGTTATGCGGGGATCATTTTTTAATTTAAACGTTGCATTCCACTCTTCTCTAGCAACAATATCTTTGTTAAGCAAATCTTCAAGTACTTCTTTCGAATTTATTACCATTGACCGAAACTTTAAACATTTAAAAGGTTTTCCACCCTTGCCTATGCGTTCATGGCCATAAATAGCGGGTCCCCCATCAAATTTAACTTTTCTGCTAATATAAATTAAAACAGGAGACAAAATAATTATAATTAAAGTTGCACCTACTATATCAAAAATACGCTTTAATATCCGGGAGGACCATTTAGCTAGGTTTTGCTGTACTCTAAAAATCATAACTTCATGGCTGAATATAAAGGACATATCAGTACTATCTAATGGCATTCCCCGTAATGTTGGGATAACGGAAACATAACGAAAGCCCTTTATCATGAAATTTCTAAGCCAAGCATTTCTTATATCACTTTGTGTCGATTCAACAGCTACAATAAATTGAGTTTTTGGGTCAATTGTTGACAGCCAATTGGTATTATTGGACGTTACTGGTACTGCATCAATATACTTACCGGCTAATACTCCCTCATTACAATTTATAAAGCCAACTATATTTAGGCCTAAATTTCTCTCACTACTAATTGCTTTGTATGCCTCAACTGCATTGTTACCGCTTCCGATAATCCATGTTTCTCTTTGCCATAATCTACATGAATCTAAAACTCGTTTTGTAAACATTCTACATGTAGGCAACAATACCAGAATTAATATCCAGGTTAGAACCCAGAGAAAACGAGAAAATGTCCAATTTGTAAACGCCATTACGGCGATTTCAATCGTAGCAAAAATAACTAAGGTTCTTAATATTTCCTTTAATTCAAACCAAAAGGTTTTACGATAAAAATAATGCCTTAGTCTAACGGAGTACCAGCCTATACAACAAAAAGCGAGAAGCCAATGTAGCGCAATCCAGCCTTCAGTTTCATTGGGCAATACAACCATTTCATAATTACTCATTATGGTGGAAAGAATGGCCATTGCTATATATATTGAAATAGTAAAACTAATTAAATCGGATAGCGCCAGAGCTATACTGACAAGAGTATTTTTACCGAGGAGTGTCATGTATTCCTCACAATTTAGTGATAAACTCAATAAGAGTAAATTTTGATTTTTACTTATTTAAAGAATAAAGACTTACCCGGGCAATATTGTCCGGGTAAGAGACAAAGTTATTTTTCATCCGTATATGAATAACCATAATGACTGTAGCCATAGCCATAATAACTACTGGCCTTCTTAACGACACCGTTCAAAATACAACCCTTTGCGATTACTCCACTTTGCTCAAAGCGTTTGAAGCTAACTTCAAGTTCCTTAACTGTATTTTGTTCAAAACGAGCAACTAAAAGAGTCGTACCTGCATAATGACCTATAATTGCAGCATCAGTAACGGCTAAAATTGGCGGCGTATCGAGAACAACGATATCATAATGACGACTTCCCCATTCAATCAATTCACCAAACCGTCTATGCATCAGAAGTTCAGCAGGGTTAGGAGGTACTACTCCACGAGAAATAAAGTCAAACCCGCCCTGAGTAATAGTTTTGACGGCACGGCCTATATCAATTTTTCCCGATAGTATGTCACATAAACCATTATCATTTGAAATATTGAACAGCTTATGCGTATAACCTTTACGCATATCGGTATCAATCAGCAGAACTTTTTTACCAGTTTGTGCAATCACAGCAGCAAGATTAGTACTAACAAAAGTTTTACCTGCATTAGGACTCGCACCAGAAATCATTAAAACATTATTCCTGGCTTCCATCATTGCAAAATGAAGACTTGTTCTCAATCCTCGAATCGCTTCGATTGCTAAATCAGCAGGATTTTCAACCGCAAGGAACCCTTGTATTTCACTTTGCTGTTTTTTCTTCCACCCTGACTGCAAAGCTTTTTTAGCAAAGACTTCGGATACAGGTATACTTGCGTATACATTAATGCCGGCATCTTCAAGCTGCTCAGGGCTTTCGATTCCACGACGTAAATATACTCTAAGGAAAACCATCCCAACAGAAACCACAAAACCTAAAATAATCCCTACTAATAGTACAATAACTTTTATTGGTTTTACTGGCTTTGTTTCAGTTACAGCTTCATCAATAATCCGTACATTACCTATAGCACTTGATTTAGCAATACTTAATTCTTGCTGACGATTCAAGAGTTGCATGTATACCGCCTGGCCAGACTCAACATCCCTACTGAGTCTCAGTATTTCCTGCTGAGTTTTCGGCATAGCAGATACTCGTTGATTAAGCTTACCTTTCTCATCCTGGAGGGTTTTTCTTTTTTCCATCAAGGCCTTATATGTAGGATGTTCTTTCGTATAAAGTTGAGAAATTTCGGACTCTCGGAAAGTCAGTTCATTAAGTTGATTATCAACATTGACTATTTGTTCTAAAACTGATTTAGCCTCTAAAGATAAATCGACTGAGTCCTTTTGACGTCTGTACTGATTTAATTTATCCTCAGCAATATCAAGTTCATGGCGTACTTTAGGAAGTTGAATATTTAAAAAATCTAAACTTTTGGCATCTTGTGCAGCCTGACGATCTATATTTTGTGAAAGGTAATTATGACTGATGCTATCTATAATTCTTCTTATCAGATCTGGATCATCACCCATCAAAGATAAAGTTAACATTCCCGTATCTTTACCAAGATCCACTACTGAAAAGGTATTCTGTAATTCAGTTATAGCTTTGAGCTTTGATATAAATGAGATTGTAAAGGTAGTTCCAGGCTCCGCATCTAATTTGTCAATTTTTAATGAAATACCATTATCGTTAACTAGCTCACCAACTTTGCCTGTAAATTTGTGCTCATCAAAATTTATTTCATAATTGAGATTATCAATTACAGTAAGTTTTATTTCTGGTACATCATCACTACGAGTTGGAAGGTATAGCCTTGTTATATTAATAACTCCAGGTTTTTCACCTAAAAGCCTAGCCCAACCTCTTCCTAATACAGGGAAATAATCTTGTTTAACCTGTGCCTGTAGGTTAAGATCTGAAACGGTTTTACCTAAAATCATTCTTGATTGTAATAAAGCTATTTCAGGTGCGGATTGAGGTTGTCCGCTTGGAAGTATTTGGCTTAGGTTACTAAGGATGGCATTACCTTGCTTTTGCTCAACTTGCACTAATGCATCAGCTTGATAAATAGGAGTTGCAAAAAGAGCATAAACCAATGCGAATAATGTGAACAACGCTGTGACCGAAATAATTAACTTTCTATGATCAATAAGTTCACCGAATAAACGCCCTAAATCGATCTCATCCTTATCTTTGGCGACAGATTTGTTTATAACTGGAGACATGCAATTATTCCTGATTATTATGCGCTTAATTTTTCAACCCAGCGCAAGCCGGCTTGCTCGATCAGCTGATATACTAAAGAAAATGCTTCTTCACTTTTACGATATGGGTCGGGAATTTCTCTCTGATTCAGCCATTGGCCGAACAACATGGTTTTTCCACGTGATTCCGGTGAAATACGACCTATCTCCTCAATATGTATTTTTTCCATAACTAAGATTAATTCGTACTGTCTTCCTAGTGAAGCTGTAAATTGCCGCCCCTTATGTCCTTCAAGCGAAAGGCCATGCTCTTCTGCTATTTTAGCTGCATTAGCATCAGCCTCATGATTGACTAATGCCCCAGTTCCAGCTGAGTCTATTTTTTTGTTTGGCATTTCACGTCGCAAAAAACGCTCGCCGATAGGAGAACGGCAGATATTTCCAGTACATACGATTAGAATTGAATCAAACATTAGTTAGGCCATCTCTTTATATATCTTAATGTTTCAGTCATATCATGCACTCCGGTAATAGTTGGTACCAACCTTGAAATGACACGATTCCATCTAACGAGTGGTGCTGTTGTTACATAAACTATATCGTAAGGTTCAAGTTGGAATTCTGTACCTAATACCATAGCTGATGCATCTTGCGCATTAAGTTGATATATATTTGCAATTTTATTTTCTTTATTGTTCTTCAATTGACGAATAACAAATATTCCAGTCGCATCGCTTAAATCTTGAGAAATACCTTCTGAATTACCTAATGCCTCAGCGAGAGTCATACCACTTCGATCCATCTTAAGAGTACTTTGCTTACCCACTTCACCCATAACGAAGACTTTAAGGTCGTCGTTGCGCGGAATGAATAAAATATCTCCAGGATATAAGAGATGATTTTGAGTTAGATCGCCTTTTTGCATTAATGCATGTAGGGATATTTTTGTATCTTTGCCATTGTGAGTAAGGACAACATTTCGCCAATCCGCATCTGCAGCTAGACCACCAGCAGCATTAATTGCATCCATTACAGTTAAAGGAATATTTGTAATGGCTTGCTTACCAGAATTTGTTACTTCACCGGTAACATAAACTTTTTGTGATCTAAAAGCAGCAATGCTGACATCGACTTGTGGGCTTTCAATATATGTAGTTAAGCGATTGGCAATTTCCTGGCGTACCTGACTTAACGTCTTACCCGCTACCTGAACTTTTCCAATATACGGATAAAATATCGTGCCATCGGAATTCACCCAGTTACCTGTATCACTAGCGCTACGATATTGGCCAGCAGGAGTTGTTAACTCTGGATGATCCCAAACCGTCACCATAAGTACATCGCCCACGCCGATACGGTACTCATAACTTTTCAGTAAATTGTCTAACTGTGGATTCGGACGAGCCATGACGGTTTCGGGACGAAGTTCATCAACTAAGCCCGGAGTCAATGGATAGACATTCACCAGTTTATCCAGGTCGAAATCGCTATCCGGTAACTCAACCACATTCTTACGAAGGCTGTTCAACCCCTGACCAGGTATAATTGTACAGCCCGATAAAAACCCTATTGCTAATGCCAATGCCGAAAATCTAACAATTTTTTTCTTCATAATATCACATCATCAGTAAACCAAAAGTTTCTAATTCCCAAACAACAGCCTATTTCCAAGGCCGCGTTAAGGCTATAAATTAAATGGGATTTCTATCCCCGCGCTCGCACCCACATCATCACTATCGCTATTGTCTGCGTCGGTGTACCAGAGAGAGGTATTCAGCCTTACCGATTTATAGACATCCCCGCTCCATCCCAATTGCACACCTTTCAAGGTATCCGAACGAGGAAACGCCTTATTAATTGACTGGTTTTCAGGGTTAACCTTCGCATACGCTAAACGCGCGCTCCAACGTTGATTATTCTCGGTCACCAGCTCGACTTTTCCTGCAAATAGCTGACCATCGCCCCCCATTGCATCGCCGAGTGAATATCCCTGTTGGTAGTAACCATCTTTGTAGATATGGTGCGTATAGCTATAGTTGGTTCGGCTCATATTCGTCCGGGTATCATGCGCTTCAAGATACCAGTTGATAGCATCTTTACCCCAACCGTGATGCCCTTCGACGCCACCAAGGAACATATTCGCTGAAGGTAAGAAACCAGACTCATCTTCACCAATCATCTGCCCATAGACACTAACCGGCCAGCCAAGCGTGGGTTCCAGTTTCAACTTAAAGTCGAAACCAGCAAGCTGATTGCCTGGTTCATTGGGATCGTTTGCTTCGGTATTATCTTTACCCGTCAGGCCATCCCAAAAATTACTAAACGACTCCGGTCTCCCCTCCCCTCCCCACTGCATAATGCGCGAGGCGCCAAGTTCAAGTGACTGGAAAGGAGAAAATGTCAGACGACCGCCGATAATTTTGGTATGCGGTACGGCGGTATATTGATTCATCTGGCTGGCGGAAATCTGATACTGCCAAGGGCCAATCCAGCGCAGCCACCAGGTTTCCGGTGCGGCCTGTTCAGCACGCTGCATTAAAACGCCGGTCATCGGGCGCATCGCATCACCGCGGATCAGGCTGCCCTCGTAACCCGGTCCCCACCATTGCGGCATCTGACCGAAGGAGAGCCACTGGTTCCAGAATTTAACCGCGCCGTAGGCGCCATTAGCATTAAAACGTGAACCGTTGCTGATGCGTTCGTCACCTTCAACGTTGCCCTGCAGGTGCACATCCCACCATTCGCCGCTGTTATTAAAGGCTAATGATAAAGAGCTATCCGCAGGCTGATTCTGACCAAACCCCTGCGGCGTTCCGGGTTTATCCGTTGAGGTATAGCCACTCACCCGGAAATCAGCTTTTAAGGAATCGAGGCGTTGGTTGATTCGAGCGAGAACAACCTGTTCAGAAGAGTAAGAGGGTTTTGCTTTCTTAAGTGCTCGATTAATCTCTTCCTGGCTCAGAGGCCAGGTCGACAGGCTGAGATGAATAACGCCGCGATCGGAAAGCCACGCCAGATCGTTGCGCAGTTCGTTGTCATTCATCACTAACCCGGAGGCATAGGCAAGTGAGCTGGCTGAAGTTAGCAGCCCTAATGCGAGTGCGATTCGCGCAATTTTTATCATTGTACAAGATCCATTTAAAGCCCCGTTTCCGCAAGCTGGCGCGACAAGGGGAACACAGATAGATGCAGCGCCCTCTGACGCCAACCTTTGCTATTTTTGGTCTGCAGGTTTGAGCAAAGAAAACGAAGCATGTTATCGGATTCTCAGGTCAACGCCCGCTTTTGATTCACAGGCTATCTGCAGTACACAATGTATGCGAAATTGTTATTGAAGGCCATTCCTTACGCTTTACACCCGCAGTTTCTCCTGCCCGCCCCCAAACGGAACGCTCTGAGCTGGCGCCAACACGCAAGTATATACAGGTTGTGAAGATAATCACCTGTATGAAGTCCACTTTAGGAATTTCGGTCGCATGAAATGAGATGTGATATAGAGAAAACGTCCGTCTGCAGGTACGCTACCGCCCTTGGCTTAACAGCTACCAATGCACTGCACTTCTTTCCCTTTAAATTCAATCGCAGATTTCGATAAATCGGCGATTAATCCATCAAAACAAACAATTTCGCGGCCATAAGTTTACGAGATTCTGCCCTCAATTGGGAGCGTAATCTTAAATTATCAGATACGCTGGCAGCGCTATGAACTGCTCGTCGATAAGGTTATTGTTTTCCGTTCACCACTTACAAATGACAGCAGTACAGAACAATTGAATAATTTCAACTTCATGATTTTATTACTTTTTCACCACAAAAAGTGTGTTGACTTAGTTTCAAATTAATTATAGTTAGTCAACTACAAAAATTAATAGTGAAAAGAATTATGCCAGCATGCTGTTATCATTAATAAATTCGATATTTAGCCAGAAAACTTATTTAGGAAACATCCTGGCGACTTATCATTAAGCTAATTATTGTGCAGAATGGCCCATCACAGATTTATTTCATGGATATGAAATATCGCAGCGGCAGACCATTTCACCTTAAATTTCATCTTGCATACAATGTGAACAGCACATGAATCACTCTGAATCCTTCATCTCGCCCACGCTCACCTGAGTCAGTAAAATCCCTTGTGCAGATCAACTCGGGTAAAAGGTTTCTCCAGTGGGCCAAGCTTCACCGCAATCTCGCCCAACAGCGACTGGGTTGGCGCCTTCGCCCCGGTATTCAGCAGAAGCGCCGGGATAATGACCATGCTCGCCAGGCCGCCAAACGATAGCTGCGCTGTATGAGTATCGCGAACGCGCGACTGCAGCAGCAGAAAGGCTGCACTCCCTGCGGCGCCCAGCAGCAAGCCGGCAATAACTTCCGAAGTTGAATGTGCATGAACCATCAAACGGGAATAGCCTACCAGCCCGGCTAGTGCATATCCGAATACGACGGCTGTAAAACGAAGAGCTGGTGTGGCACGCGCGCACAGCAGCCATAAGAGGATTGGCCAGAAAGCGGAAGAGAGTGCGGTGTGCCCGCTAAAGCCGGTGAAGTCCAGCTCGCGAATCCCGATACCCCAGCCCATAAATGCCAGTTTTGATGCGCAGACAATTGCGCCAGTTATACCGAACAGCAGAGCCCAGTGCCAGGCCAGCTGCTTTGAGTCTTTTCGCAGAAAAAGAACGATAAACAGTACGGCCGCACTGGGTAACAGTACGGTGCTATCGCCAAAAAAAGTGACAACCTGCCAGTTCATTTCTTTTTCATCCTTTGACGATCTCTCCAGTCCGTAACGTCTTTTCCGCGACATTGGTGTGGGCATACACAATCAGTAACTTCACATTATTATGCATGCGTTACCGTTGTTTAATGCGCAAACATGATCTCAGTCAAGTTTTATTTTCGTCTCACGCCTTGACTAAGGGCCACTTACTTAAGAAAAGTCTTAGTAAGTAATTATCAGCAAAGAGTAAATTTAGCTAGTCCGACCATTTCAGCATGATACGTGTTCTTCTACTACCAGAAGTCTCCGAACATTGCCTCATGTTCGCAAACGCTACAATATAACAAGAAAACCGCTAACTCATTGTATTAAAATGGATACTAATCAGCGATACCTGCTGTACTTAACGGTGTGAACGGCCACGAATTGTCTGTTCTTCATCAGAAAACTCGGACCGCTCACTCTCATCCGCTAAAAAACTATGCGCTTAAACTATGCCAGCAGCTTCTTAATGCTCTCGCGGAATTTTGCCCCTTCTTTATGGTTACGCAGACCGTAGCTTACAAAAGCCTGCATGTAGCCCATTTTTTTACCGCAGTCATAGCTATCGCCAGTCATTAACATCGCATCGACCGACTGCTTTTTCGCCAGCTCGGCGATGGCATCGGTTAACTGGATGCGTCCCCAGGCGCCCGGCTCGGTACGCTCCAGTTCGGACCATACATCGGCAGAGAGCACATAACGCCCCACCGCCATCAGGTCAGAATCCAGGGTTTGCGGTTCATCAGGTTTTTCGATGAATTCAACGATTCGGGCCACCTGCCCTGCCGATTCCAGAGGATCTTTAGTCTGAATAACAGAGTACTCGGAGAGGTCGCCTTCCATTCGTTTGGCCAGAACCTGGCTACGGCCCGTTTCATTGAAACGCGCTACCATCGCGGCAAGGTTATAGCGCAGAGGATCGGCGCTGGCGTCGTCCAGAATGATATCCGGGAGCACAACCACAAAGGGGTTATCGCCAATCAGCGGGCGCGCGCAAAGAATGGAGTGGCCTAACCCCAACTGCTGGCCCTGACGTACGTTCATAATGGTTACGCCAGGAGGACAGATAGCCTGCACCTCCGCCAGAAGCTGACGTTTTACGCGTTGTTCGAGCAATGCTTCCAGTTCATAGGAGGTGTCGAAATGGTTTTCTACCGCATTCTTGGATGAATGCGTTACCAGCACGATTTCCTTGATTCCCGCAGCTACAATTTCATCAACAATGTACTGCACCATAGGCTTGTCGACGATCGGCAACATCTCTTTCGGAATGGCCTTAGTGGCGGGCAACATATGCATCCCTAATCCTGCTACCGGTATAACTGCTTTCAAACTCACCATTTTCATATCCACCCGTATGGTTATAAACCTTTTGATCCTGTCAGTTTGTATCTATCACTGGCATTTATCAGTGATGATACACGGTTGATCCCTGCCATACTGTCCGTCAAATTCTGAAATTACACGTATAATTTAAGAATACACGTAAAGTCTACATACCAATAGACAGATTTAAGAAAATTCTTATACGCAATATTTCGAAGTAAATACCCAATATTTACAATATGTTAGGCAAAAAAACCGTTCCATTCAATTCATAAGATTGAGTAATGACGTTCATCGTTCCTCCATCATTCCTCTTTTAATACCTTGTTATCTTTCACAATGAGTTGATACAGAACAAGTGACTGCAAAAAAATAAAAATCCAGACCATATAATCGATTATAGTGTTAATAAAATTATTTAACGCACAAAACCGTCTGAACGGCAGCAAATTACTCGTCACAACGGGTTTCAGCAGCAGCGACGTCTTCCCCGCTAACCCCTGGTGCCTTTTACTGGCAACAAATTATTCCCACTGCTGTTTTTGCCGCTCTGCGTCCCCCGATAACGCGCATCACATCCTCCGGCAAAAATTGATCTCCGACAAGCCACGACATTAAGTAGTATAAATATCTAAATTCCAGGAAATCGTTGTTATATACATCAAATCTATTGATAGACTTTACCGTTTGCCGGAGACCGCCCTGGTATAGCCGCTCATCGCCTGCGCGGAATCCGGCATAAAATCAGGCGGGCCATTTCAGCCTATATCGATGGAAATTCGCGCGATGGCAAATAATAACCTGCCGATATGCTTGTGGTTGAATATGGTTATATCCTGCGCAAGTGGCTATTTTATTTACAGGTATTACGAGGCCCCGTTTGGCGCCCGAGGTAATTAACAGCAGAAAATATTGCATTTTATCTATGGCTTATCCATGATCGGTACATGGCACTCTTAGGTTGTAAAGGTTTTAACTGAATATGGAATGGATTGCCGACCCTTCGATCTGGGCCGGGCTCATCACGCTTGTCGTTATTGAGCTGGTACTCGGTATTGATAATCTGGTCTTTATCGCCATTCTCGCGGAAAAACTCCCTCCCGCGCAGCGCGACAGGGCGCGCGTGACCGGTCTGCTGCTCGCAATGGTGATGCGCCTGCTGCTGCTGGCGTCGATCTCATGGTTGGTTACTCTCACCAGGCCGCTGATTACGTGGCACGATCTGAGCTTTAGCGCTCGCGATCTCATTATGCTGTTTGGCGGGTTGTTCCTTCTCTTTAAAGCCACCGTTGAGCTCAACGAACGGCTGGAAGGTAAAGATAGCGATAACCCGACCCAGCGCAAAGGCGCCAGGTTCTGGGGAGTGGTTGCGCAAATCGTGGTGCTTGATGCCATCTTCTCTCTCGATTCGGTGATAACCGCGGTCGGCATGGTTGACCACCTGGCGGTAATGATGGCTGCGGTGATTATTGCCATTAGCCTGATGCTGATGGCCAGCAAGGCCCTGACCCGCTTTGTTAACAGCCATCCGACAATTGTTATTCTCTGCCTGAGCTTCCTGTTAATGATCGGTTTTAGCCTGATTGCCGAAGGCTTTGGCTTCCCTATTCCCAAAGGATACCTGTACGCCGCCATCGGCTTCTCGGTCATGATTGAATCCTTCAATCAGCTGGCGATCTTTAACCGTCATCGCTTTCTCTCGGCCAACCTGACGTTACGCCAGCGAACCACTGAAGCGGTAATGAATCTGTTGAGCGGCCACAAGGAGAATAACGAGCTGGATAGCGATACCGCTTCGCTGGTTGCCGATCGCGACGATAACCCGCTGTTTAATCCACAGGAACGGCGGATGATTGAGCGGGTACTGAATCTCAATCAGCGCACCGTCAGCAGCATCATGACCTCGCGTCATGATATTGAACATATTGATCTCAGCGCTCCGGAAGAGGAGATCCGCGCCTTACTCGACAAAAATCAGCATACCCGCCTGGTGGTTACCGGCGTCGATGATGACGAAGATATGCTTGGCGTCGTGCATGTGATCGATCTGCTGCAGCAATCGTTACGACATGAACCGCTCAACCTGCAGGCCCTGATTCGTCAGCCGCTGGTGTTCCCGGAGACGCTACCGCTGCTTCCGGCGCTGGAGCAGTTCCGCAAAGCCAGAACCCACTTTGCCTTTGTGGTTGATGAGTTTGGCTCCGTCGAGGGCATTGTCACGCTCAGCGACGTTATGGAAACTATCGCCGGTAATTTGCCTAATGAAGTAGAAGAGATTGACGCTCGCCACGATATTCACAAAAACGGCGACGGTAGCTGGACGGTCAACGGGCATATGCCGCTGGCAGACCTGGTCCAGTATGTCCCCCTGCCGCTGGATGAGAAACGTGAATACCATACGGTCGCCGGTCTGCTGATGGAGTACCTGCAGCATGTGCCGCAGGAAGGTGAAGAAGTGAACCTTGACGGCTACGTTCTGCGCACGCTGCAGGTGGAGAGCCATCGGGTGCAAAAAGTACAAATAGTGCCGCCGGCGCATAATGAAGATGAACTGGACTATGAAGTGTAATGCTCACTTCAATGAATATTCTAAAGCCGCACGAACAATGGCAAACCGGTTTTTGAGGAGCCGTTGACATTACTGCCGGGCGGCGGCTGACGCCTTACCCGGCCTAAAAATCCACGCCCGCAACACATAACGCCTTCCCCGTAGGCCCGCGCAAGCAAAGCGCCGCCGGGCAATGCCACATGTCGCACTTTGTCAGCAAAGACGCCGGCCATGGATTATCATCCGCCGACAACAACCGCCAGACTCACAGCTTATCCAGCAGCTTCTTCACATCCTTGCCATCCTGAGTGTTTTTATTGCGTTCGGCCCATTCACTAAGCCGTTTTTTCGCTTCATCCTGCAGCTGCTTGCGGAGTATCTGGTCCACCTGCAGACTGTAGCTCAGCGTCTGCCAGTTGCCATAAATTCGCAATGGGATCGCCGTCTGCTTGAGCCTATCGATGAGTTTGCTCTCGCCCTTCCAGCCGCCCAGTACCCGGACGTTGAAGCGCATATCGCAGTCTTCTTTCAGCAGATTGAGTTCACCCTGCCCGGTTAACGCCATCAGTTCAGATTGCCCCTGCATACCCTTTAAGGTCACCTGTCCATTATCCAGCGCAAACTCGGTGCTGACGGAGTCCAGCCTGGTCGCATTATCGTAGTTTTCCTGCGCCTGAACGTTGGTGCTGCGCTCGACGGCCTGCTGGACTAGCTGCTGGAAATTAAGCCCTTCAGTGCGCGTATCCGTCATCTGAATTTGCGCCTGCCCCTGCCAGCTGCGGCGGAACTCGTCGGCATCAATCTTGCCGCCGGAGAACTCGCCGGTCAGCGAGAGCTTGCCGGTCAGGTTTATCGAATAATTGAACGCTTTCAGAATCGAGCCGATCTCAACGTTGTCGAGCTGCGGCTCGAAGGAGGCTCGCGGCGTTTCACCTCGCGCGTCCAGCGAGCCGGGGAGCGAGAGTCGCCCGCCGTCCAGGTTCCCCTGCATCTGATGAATCGTCAGCAGCCCCTGCTGGTTGCTGATATCGCTTTTCACTTGGGTAAAATGCATGCCACGCCACTGCAGCTGCTCGGCCGTGATGCTCAGCCGGGCGTTAAAACCGCGCAGCGAGTTGTAATCCTGCTGAATACCGTTATCCGCAATAACCGGGCGTAGCTGCCTGGCCTGGCTTTGCCCCTGCTGGTTAACGCCATTATTGTCAGATGCTGAGGGATGAGACAGCAGGCTATCGAGGTTGAGCGTGCCCGCCTGAAGATTCAGCGTCCAGTCAGGCTGTTGGCCCAGCACCACGCTGCCGTTGCCGGCAACGGTACTGCCGTTAGCCGTTAAGTTCAGCTTATCGAAGCTGAGCTTTTTCGCATCCTCGAACCAGCTGGCCTGCATGCTGGCCTGGCCGCTAATCCCTTCAGGGGGAAGCTCCGCGCCGCGAAGCTGCCAGTTCAGTTGTGAAATGTCCGCCTTCAGAGAATGAGGATAATCACCGCCCTGCACCTGGGCGGAGAAGGAAAGCGCCAGATCGCGCTGATCGCGGTTCACCCGGCCAGAGAAATCGACCGTTGCGCGATGGCTGCTATCCTGCTCCATCTGCAGGCGGATATCGCGCACCGTCACCTGCTCGCCATCTTCATGCTGAAAAAACAGCACGCTATCGGCTATCTGCAGCTTCTGGACATCATACGACCAGCCGCGATCCTCCGGAACCTGAGGCAGCGTGTTGTCGTGCGGAACGACCGGCGCTCCTTTGCTGCGCACGGCTTCGGTTTTGGGAGTCAACTGGATCACCGCCCCCTTCAACATCACCTGCTTAACCTGCAGCTGATGCGAGATCAGCGGCAGCAGCCCGACGTCAAGGCGCATATTATCCGCGCGAATGACCGGTTCTGCCGCGCCGGGCGCGGTCAGGGTCATGCGGCCTGAGAGAATGCTGAGCTGCGGCCAGACGTGCCAGCGCAACGGCCCATTGAGTTCAAGCTGATAGCCGCTACGATCCGCCACCTCTTTAACCATATAGGCGCGAAAATCGTTGGGGTTGACCAGCAATACCAGCGCGGTAAGACCGGCGACAACTACCGCCAGTAAGATCATCAGCGTGGTCAGAATTCGTCTCATGGCATCCTCAGCAAACCGCTAAAATTATCAATCCTTGTCGATTCGACTCGCTACCGCGCCCTGCTGGTCGCGATATTTCGCATCTTCGCGGCGGTTATAAGGACGCACCGCCGGGCCGGATAAGGGTTCAAAACTTAACGCGCCGATCAGCATCCCTGGACGCAGCGCCAGCGGCAGCTTACCCGAATTATAGAATTCCAGAACGATACAGCCGGACCAGCCCGGATCGATGCGGTGCGCGGTAACGTGCACCATCAAGCCCAGACGCGCTAGCGAAGAACGGCCATCCAGCCAGCCGACGAGATCCGGCGGCAGGGTAACCGATTCAAAGGTCACCGCCAGCGCCAGCTCGCCCGGATGCAGGAAGAACGCCTCACCATCCGGCAGAACAATCTCTTCGCTCATCACCCGATCCAGCGCCGCGCTGACTTCCGCCTTCGGCCCGCTCAGGTCAATAAAGCCCGCCGTGTGCCCGCGGAAAGTCCGAAACTTATTCCCCAGCCGAACATCGACCGTCGCGCCGTTAATGCGCTCAACGGGCGGGCGCGGATTAATGGCCAGTCGCCCCTCATCCAACCAGGCTTCTATATCTCGGTCGCACAGACGCATGAACGTTCTCCTTTAAGGCATTGCGCCCCTACGCCTTCCGGGGATAAGGGCAAATTGGCTTCTCTTTGCACGTTACACAATTCGTTCGTGTTATTCAAAGAACTGACTGATTTTGGCCTTCAGAATATCGATGGCGATACGGTTCTTACCGCCGCGAGGCACAATAATATCGGCATACTGCTTGGAAGGGTCGATAAACTGCAGGAACATCGGGCGCACCGTTTTCTGGTACTGCGCCATCACTGAATCCATCGAACGTCCGCGCTCGTTGACGTCTCGCTTGATGCGGCGCATCAGGCAAATGTCCAGCGGGGTGTCGACAAAAATGGAGAAGCTGAGTTCGTTGCGCAGGCGAGCGTCGGTCAGCAGCAGAATCCCTTCAAGAATGATGACTTTCTTCGGTTCGATATGGATAGTTTCCGGCATACGGGTATGTTCAACGTAGCTGTATACCGGCAACTCTATCGGCTGGCCGCTTCTCAGCATCTGCAGATGCTGAAACAGCAGACTATGATCCATGGAGCTCGGATGGTCATAGTTGGTTTTTACACGCTCTTCCATCGACAGATGACCTTGATCCTTGTAATAGCTGTCTTCCGGAATAACGCCGATATGTTCATCGCCGACCTGTTCACGTAATTCACGATATAGCGTACTGGCGATAAGGCTTTTGCCCGAAGCCGATGCGCCGGCGATGCCTATAATGACGCACTGATGAGACGTATCAGTCATAAATTTTTGCGACCTGATTAACCTGGGAATGTAGGAAGGGTGGCGGTTGACCGCCAAACGCCGCAATTATAGGGATTTCAGCGCGTCGATACCAGTGCTAAGCGCCTCTCGGGTCTATTCCTCCTCCGGCGACCAGCCTTGCGTATACCAGATATGCAATAAAGCGTACGAGCGCCAGGGGTGCCAGCGGCTGGCGTAGCGCGCAATCCGGCTCGGCGTCATGCCGGGAAAACGCTGTTTAATCAGATAATCATCCGCCAGAAAGATATCCGGCGCCTGCCAGCCGCGCAGCGCGAAATAGTTCGCCGTCCAGCGGCCAATGCCGGGTAGCGTCTGCAGCTGCTTTATTCCAGCGTCGATATTATCCGGCGCCCGGAGGGGAAGTTCGCCGCTGATGGCCGCCCGCGCCAGGTGAATCAGCGCCTCCGCCCGCCGCAGGGGCATACCCAGCGCCTTCAGCGCCAGCGGATCGGCCTGCGCCAGCCGCTGCGCGCTCGGGAACAGATAAAAGCCCGGCGCATCGGTCAACGGTTCCCCGAAGGCAGCCACCACTTTCCCGGTCAGCTTTGCCGCCATGGCCACGCTCACCAGTTGGCCGAGCACCGCGCGTACCGCTTGTTCAAACGCATCCAGGGATCCCGGCAGGCGCAGCCCCGGCCTTGGCAGCGCGAGGTTTCCCAGCGTCAGGGCGATCCGCTGCGGGTCGCAGGACAAATCAAATAAGCGCGCAACCCGCGCCAGGCACTCTTCCGCGACCGGCTGTAGCCCGGCGGAAAGCGTCACCCGCATGCCCTGCGCGGCGTCATCCGGCGTCACCGCGATCAGCCCGGCGTGGCCATTGAGGGCAAAGCTGCGGCAGTAGCTGTTGTCGACAAAAGTTTCAATCCCCTGCACGGTACGCGCCTCAAGAAAATGAAACATCCATTGCCAGTCGTAGGGGGGATGCCAGGGTAGCAGCGTCATCATTTCTCCTTTTTTAGCGCTTCAATCATAGCGGCTCTGCGCCGCGGGCGCCTTGCTTTTAAATTCCAGTTGTCGCAGTGCCGTCAATCCGCTAAAGTCGCCCCCCTTCTTCACCGGCATGGGGATTTTGCAGGCTATGTTTATTGGTTTTGACTACGGTACCGCTAACTGTTCGGTGGCGGTTATGCGCGAGAATACGCCGCAGCTGTTAACGCTGGAAAACGGCAGTTCACTGCTGCCATCCATGCTTTGCGCGCCGACCCGCGAAGCGGTCAGCGAGTGGCTCTACCGCCATCACGATGTCCCGCCCAACGGGGATGAAAACCAGGCGCTGCTGCGTCGCGCCATTAGCTTCAACCGCGAGGAAGATATCGACGTACTCGGCAACAGCGTGCAGTTTGGTCTCGCTTCGCTGCATCAATACGTTGAAGATCCGGAAGAAGTCTACTTTGTGAAGTCGCCGAAATCCTTTCTCGGCGCCAGCGGGCTCAAGCCGCAGCAGGTGGCGCTGTTTGAAGACTTAGTGTGCGCCATGATGCTGCATATCAAACTCCAGGCGCAAACGCAGCTGCCGGAAACCATCGACCAGGCGGTTATCGGCCGGCCGATTAACTTCCAGGGACTGGGCGGCGATGACGCCAACGCCCAGGCGCAGGGCATTCTCGAACGTGCGGCAAAGCGCGCGGGCTTCCGCGACGTGGTGTTTCAGTTTGAACCGGTCGCCGCCGGTCTGGATTTCGAAGCGACGCTGAGCGAGGAAAAACGCGTGCTGGTCGTCGATATCGGCGGCGGTACCACCGACTGTTCACTGCTATTGATGGGGCCGCAGTGGCGGGAAAAAGCCGATCGCCAGCAAAGCCTGCTTGGCCACAGCGGCTGCCGGGTCGGCGGTAACGACCTTGATATCGCCCTGGCCTTTAAATGCCTGATGCCGCTGCTGGGTATGGGCGGCGATACCGAAAAAGGCATCGCGCTGCCGATTCTGCCGTGGTGGAATGCGGTGGCGATTAACGACGTCCCGGCGCAAACCGATTTTTACAGTGCCGCCAACGGTCGCCTGCTTAACGATTTGCTGCGCAGCGCCCGCGATAGCGAAAAAGTCGCGCTGCTGCTGAAGGTCTGGCGTCAGCGTCTGAGCTATCGCCTGGTGCGGAGCGCGGAAGAGAGCAAAATCGCCCTGTCCGCGCAGCCGAGCGTCACCGCCGGGCTGCCGTTTATCAGCGACGAGCTGGCGACAGCCATCAGCCAGCAGGGTCTGGAAGCGGCGCTGGATCAGCCGCTGGCCCGCATCATGGAGCAGGTTCAGCTGGCGCTGGATAACAGCAATGACAAGCCGGATGTGATTTACCTGACCGGCGGCAGCGCTCGCTCGCCGTTGATCAAAAAAGCGCTGGCGGCACACCTGCCGGGCATTCCGGTGGCCGGCGGCGATGATTTTGGCTCGGTCACCGCCGGGCTGGCCCGCTGGGCGCAGGTGGTGTTTCGTTAATCACACGGTACGATCCCGGATTGCGGCTGACGCCTTATCCGGGCTACCGACCAGGGCTTGGTAGGCCGGGCAAGGCGACAGCCGCTGCCCGGCAACAATACGAACACAATATCAAAACCGCGCTCTGTTATTTCCCTTCACGCCGTGAAACATAATCCCGCCGCTGTTCGCCGGTATAAATCTGCCGCGGACGATAAATCGTCAGCGGCGCTTCGTGCATTTCGTTCCAGTGCGCCACCCAGCCAAGCGTTCTGCCCACGGCGGTAATCACCACAAACATCGATGAAGGCAGCCCCATCGCCTTGAGGATCACCGCAGTATAGAAATCCACGCTCGGCGACAGGCCATTTTCAACAAAGTACGGGTCGGTCAGCGCCACCTCTTCGAGGGCCATCGCCACCTGCAACGGCATGTCGGACATCCCCAGCTCTTCCAGAACCCGATGACAAGTCTCGCGCAAAATAGCGGCGCGCGGGTCAAGATGACGGTAGCGAGAGTTACCGAATCCCAGACGACGGAACGTCTGCGGGTCGCGTTTCGCTTTGCTCAGGAACGCCGGAATTTGATCGACGGTGTTGATCTCCTCCAGCATCCGCATACTGGCTTCGTTCGCCCCACCGTGGGCCGGTCCCCACAGAGACGCGAGCCCGGCGGCGACGCAGGCAAAGAGATTCGCCCCGGAGGAGCCCGCCGCCCGGACGGTGGTCGTCGATGCGCACTGGCCGTGGTCGGCGTGCAACACCAGGATCTGGTTCATCGCCTGCTCAATCACCGGATTCAGCTGATACTGTTCCGCCGGAATAGCAAACAGCATATGCAGGAAATTCCCCGCATAGGAAAGATCGTTGCGCGGATACTGCGCCGGTTGCTCAATTGAAAACTTATAGCTCATCGCCGCGAGCGTTGGCATTTTCGACAGCAGGCGGGTGGCGGCCAGCGCGCGGTGCTCAGGATTTTCAACGTCCAGCACATCGTGATAGAACGCCGCCAGGGTGCCTACCAGGGCGCACATTAAGGCCATCGGATGCGAGTCGCGACGAAAGCTGCTGCACATGCGGGCAATCTGCTCATGCACCAGGCTATGGCGGGTAATCGTGTTTTTGAAGTCCTGATAGCTGGCTTCGTCAGGCGCATCGCCGCGCAGCAGAATCCACGCCACTTCCAGGAAGTCGCACTGGCGCGCCAGCTGATCGACCGGATAGCCGCGGTGCAGCAGAATGCTCTTTTCAGTATCGATCCACGAGATGGCCGACTTACAGCCTGCGGTGTTAGCAAAGCCGGGGTCGAAACTGCATATCCCCGCGGAAGCCAGCGGACGAATATCCATGCCGAGGTAGCCCAGGGTCCCCGAGACCGTACTCAAAGGAATTGACTGTTGTTCATCCAAAGAAAGCGTTAGCGATTTCGTCGTCATCCTGTCAAGTCCCCTTCCACAACGAGTGATGAATTAACCCGGGCGTTTCTCCGGGCGCAACGGCCAACATAACCAGAGTCGTCCGGCGATTCTTTGATATGGATAACCAAAACATTCATAAAACAGCGTTATTATCAGCGGTTTTATGTTGATTACCCTTTAATAATTACCGATAAAAATAGCGCGTAATCGCTTGTTCACCTTGCGGTTTACCTGCCATTACGCGCGCTCGCTACGATAATATCCGCTGCATGGCAGCAAATTTATCGTATTTGTTTTATCAATCCTTCGTCCGTTTCGCTTTCACTTCACGGTACCAGCGCGGATGATGCTTCTTCGCCCAGGTCTTCGTCACCCAGC
>OKJV01000064.1_pt1 | contig 102420 bp, 94 predicted proteins | sample 1612551 | NCBI WGS metagenome assembly OKJV01 (sample SAMN04436805, study PRJEB24849) | human gut metagenome | biome: human gut; feature: NICU; material: stool | host: Homo sapiens | place: USA: Saint Louis, MO | collected 2011-05-05 | reverse complement strand
TACTCGGCTACGAACCGAGCGGTCGGAGGTTCGAATCCTCCCGGATGCACCATCTCTTCTTGTGATCCCCTTCGATGTTTAGTTCTTAATCACTCTCATTGTTATCACTTCGCAATCAGCGACAAAAATCCCCTTTTACGATAAAGTAATGCTTTGTTAATCGTTTAGCGAGAGCACGATGTACGCACAGTATGACGGTTTGATCTTCGACATGGACGGCACCCTCCTGGATACCGAACCCACGCATCGTCAGGCCTGGACCGAAGTCCTGGGCCGTTACGGTATGCGTTTCGATTTACAGGCGATGATTGCCCTCAACGGATCGCCCACTTGGCGTATCGCACAGGCCGTGATTGAGCTGAATCAGGCCGATCTCGACCCGCACCAGCTCGCGCGTGAAAAAACCGACGCGGTAAAAGCCATACTGTTAGACACCGTGCAGCCTTTACCACTCATTGACGTCGTCAAGGAGTGGCACGGCCGTCGTCCTATGTCTGTCGGTACGGGCAGCGAGAGCGCGATTGCTGAAGCGCTACTCAAACACCTTGGCCTGCGCCACTATTTTTCTGCCGTCGTTGCCGCCGATCATGTTAAACATCACAAACCCGCACCGGATACCTTCCTGCGCTGTGCAGAATTAATGGGTGTACCACCTGCAAAATGCGTGGTGTTTGAAGATGCTGATTTTGGCATTCAGGCCGCGCGTGATGCCGGAATGGCGGCGGTGGATGTTCGCTTACTGTGAGTGACGCGCTGTCACTCGCTTCATTATTCGCCAGCAGTTTTTTAAGCTCCACCCTCTTACCGGGGAATTCGGAAGTGGTGCTGGTGGCGATGCTGTTGTCCGGCGTGAGTCAGCCCTGGTTGCTGGTCTTAATAGCAACAATGGGTAATAGCCTTGGAGGGCTGACTAACGTTATTCTTGGACGTTTCTTTCCGCTACGCGAAAAATCTCGCTGGCAGGAAAAGGCAGTGGGCTGGCTAAAACGCTATGGCGCTGCCACGCTGTTATTAAGCTGGATGCCTGTAATAGGCGATTTACTGTGTCTGCTGGCGGGATGGATGCGCATCTCCTGGGGACCGGTGCTCTTTTTTTTGTGCCTTGGCAAGGCGTTACGCTATGTTTTACTGGCATGGGTAACACTACAGGGTATGACGTGGTGGCACTAATTGGTGGAATGAATTCGCGACCTTCAATCGTCAACCATTACAATTATGCTGAGTGACAATTTTTTGACAGGCGGGAGGTCAAATTGATCCCGGACGTATCACAGGCGCTGGCCTGGCTGGAAAATCACCCTCAGGCACTGAAGGGGATTCAGCGTGGGCTTGAGCGCGAAACGCTGCGCGTAAATGCGGATGGTAGCTTAGCGACTACGGGACACCCGAAGGCGTTAGGCTCGGCGCTGACACATAAATGGATCACAACCGATTTCGCCGAAGCGCTGCTGGAGTTCATTACGCCAGTAGACGGTGATATTGATCATATGCTGACGATCATGCGCGACGTGCATCGCTTCACCGCCCGCAGCCTCGGCGACGAGCGTATGTGGCCGCTCAGCATGCCGTGCTATATCGAGCAGGGGCAGGAGATTGAGCTGGCTCAGTACGGCACCTCGAATATTGGACGGCTGAAAACGCTGTATCGCGAAGGACTGAAAAATCGCTACGGCGCACTGATGCAGACGATCTCTGGCGTGCACTACAATTTCTCTCTGCCGATGGCGTTCTGGCAGGCGAAGTGCGGTGAAACGGATAAAGAAGCGATCTCCGCGGGCTACTTCCGCCTGATCCGCAACTACTACCGTTTTGGCTGGGTTATTCCGTATCTGTTCGGCGCGTCCCCGGCCATTTGTTCATCGTTCCTGCAAGGGAAACCGACCACGCTGCCGTTCGAGAAGACCGAGTGTGGCATGTACTATCTGCCGTACGCGACCTCGCTGCGCCTGAGCGACCTTGGCTATACCAATAAATCGCAAAGCAATCTCGGAATTACGTTTAACGATCTGCACGAATATGTGGCAGGCCTGAAGCGGGCGATAAAAACCCCGTCGGAAGAGTACGAAAAAATCGGCCTCGAAAAAGACGGCAAGCGCCTGCAAATTAACACCAACGTATTGCAGATTGAAAATGAACTGTATGCGCCGATTCGTCCGAAGCGCGTGACGCGCAGCGGTGAAACGCCGTCGGATGCGCTACAGCGCGGCGGGATCGAATACATTGAAGTGCGCTCGCTGGATATTAACCCGTTCTCACCGATTGGCGTTGACGAGCAGCAGGTTCGCTTCCTTGACCTGTTTATGGTCTGGTGCGTACTGGCGGATGCGCCGGAAATGAGTTCCGACGAACTGCTGTGTACTCGTGCCAACTGGAATCGCGTGATTCTGGAAGGGCGCAAGCCGGGTCTGACGTTAGGTATTGGCTGTGAAACGGCCCAGTTCCCACTGTCTAAGGTAGGGAAGGATCTGTTCCATGACCTGAAGCGCGTAGCCCAGACGCTGGATAGCGTGTACGGCGGCGAAGCTTACCAGAAGGTCTGCGACGAACTGGTTGAAAGCTTCGATAACCCGGAACTGACATTCTCAGCACGTATTCTGCGTTCTATGATTGAACAGGGAATTGGTGGCACAGGGCGTTCACTCTCAGCGGAGTACCGTGAGATGCTGATGCAGGAGCCGTTAGAGATCCTGAGCGAAGCGGATTTTGTGGCAGAGCGCGATGCGTCCGTTGTGCGTCAGAAAGAGGTCGAAGCGGCGGATACGGAGTCGTTTGAGGCGTTTCTGGCGAAGCAGGCCTGAACCAAAAGAAAAAGGCCACATCGCTGTGGCCAAAATATACATCTCTGAATTCAGGGATGATGATAACAAATGCGCGTCTTTCATATACTCAGACGCGCATTCTGTAGAAGAGTTCAGTTTATTTTAAAAAAAATCACTATCGGAGGTGACGTATGCCGTTATTAGATAGCTTTACTGTCGACCATACCCGTATGGAAGCACCAGCAGTCCGCGTGGCGAAGACCATGAACACGCCGCACGGCGACACGATCACCGTTTTCGACCTGCGCTTCTGCGTGCCGAATAAAGAAGTGATGCCAGAGAAAGGCATTCACACGCTGGAACACCTTTTCGCCGGATTCATGCGCGACCACCTGAACGGCAACGGCGTGGAGATCATCGATATCTCTCCGATGGGCTGCCGCACCGGTTTCTACATGAGCCTGATTGGTCAGCCTGAAGAGAAACGCGTCGCGGATGCGTGGAAAGCGGCGATGGAAGACGTGCTGAAGGTGAAAGAGCAGAACCAGATCCCTGAGCTGAACGTTTACCAGTGCGGCACTTACCAGATGCACTCTCTGGAAGAAGCTCAGGAGATTGCTCGTCATATCATCGAACGTGATGTTCGTGTAAACAGCAACGACGAGCTGGCCCTGCCAAAAGAAAAACTTCAGGAACTGCACATTTAGTATCGTGCCTGTGGATGCCCGGTGGCGCTTCGCTGACCGGGCCTACAATACTGATGACGACAACCACGGCCAGCTCCGCGCTGGCGACGCCGGTATCGCGATCGTTTTGCGGATGCACGCTGTTACAGACGTCGCTGCGGCGGCTGAAGTAGTGGCAGAAATATTCGATCTGGTCGAGATAGACGTTCGGCGTGCTCACTTCGACGTAAGTCTGTCGAGAGCCAGCGCGTGGCGCGGGTGTGTTCAGCATGGTACGCTCCTGTTGTCTTTTCACTCTCGTGAATCAATTTCAGGCGCGCTGCTTTATTGGAACTGACAATCGCTGTCGCGTTTTGGACACGGTGCGGTGTTTTGCCGTATGGCGGCTACGCCTTATCCGGCCTACGTTCGTAGGCCCGGTAAGCGAAGCGCCACCGGGCAAACCGTGCACAGGGCTAGTGCGCTCCACCACCCCCGCTACCGGCACCAAACGGTGGTTTGGCAAACCACACCAGCCCCAGCAGGACGATGAAGATCCCCGCCGATATCCAGAAAATCTCGTTTGCCGAGATAATCAGCCCCTGGTTGGTGATCTGCTGGGCAAGCCAGCCGGACGCCTGCTGCTCCGTCATCCCCATCCCCTCAAGCTGGCTATACATCTGCTGAGCGTTAGGGTTGAACGGGTTCACCGCTTCGGTCAACTGGGCATGGTGCATCGCTTCCCGGTTGGTCCACAGCGTGGTGGTGATCGATGTCCCGATGGAGCCCGCCAGCGTACGGGTGAAGTTCGACAGGCTCGATGCCGCCGCCATCCGCTCAGGCGGCAAGCCCGAAAGCGTAATGGTGGTCAGTGGCATAAAGAAGCACGCCACAGCAAAGCCCTGAATAAACTGCGGCCACGCGGAGGCGCCAAAGTCCATTCCCGGTTCAAACGTATACGCGCGCCAGTAGAAGCACACGGCGTACATGATGAAGCTGAACGTCACCAGCCTGCGCATGTCGAGCTTATGGGCGAAACGGCCAATAATCGGCGACAGCAGAACCGGAATTAACCCCACCGGCGCGGAGGCCAGCCCCGCCCAGGTTGCGGTATAGCCGTACACCTCCTGCAACAGCTGCGGCAGCAGAACAATCGCGCCGAAGTAGAGCATATAGGCGAGGCTGATACAGAGGCAGCCGATGGTGAAGTTTCGCGATTTAAATAGCGAGAGGTCGACTATCGGATTTTCGTCCGTCAGCTCCCAGACAATCAGGAAGCTAATGGCAACCACGGCGACCACCGTCAGCACGATGATTTCCGTAGAGGCGAACCAGTCCAGCTCTTTGCCGCGGTCGAGCATGATTTGCAGGCTGCCGATGCCGACAACCAGCAGTGCCAGCCCGATGCCGTCGATCCGCCGCTGTTCGGTCCGCGTTTCGCGACCACGCAGAGACTGTAGCGTCATCAGCACCACCAGCGCACCGATGGGTACGTTGATGAAGAAGATCCAGCCCCAGTGATAGTTATCGCTGATATAGCCGCCGAGGATTGGCCCGCAAATTGGGGCGACAATCACCGTCATCGACCACAGCGCGAGCGCGATGGAGCGCTTGGCGGGCGGATAGTTGTTCAGCAGTAAACTCTGCGACAGCGGAATCAACGGCCCGGCGACAATCCCCTGGATGACGCGGAAGAAAATCAGCATCGTCAGGCTGCTGGACATGCCGCAAGCCCAGGAGGCCAGCACGAACAGGATCGTCGACCAGAGGAACAGCTTCACTTCACCGACGCGCTTCGCCAGCCAGCCGGTGATGGGAATAGAGATGGCGTTCGCCACCCCGAATGAGGTAATGACCCAGGTCCCCTGGCTCAGCGATGAGCCAAGGTTCCCGGCGATCGTAGGGATCGCCACGTTTGCGATGGTGGAGTCCAGCACCTGCATGAATGTCGCCAGCGACAGCGCAATGGTCATAATGACCAGTTGCGCCCCCTCAAGCGGTTTTTGCGGCTTTTGCTGTTGCATAACGCTCACCTTCGGCTTAACCGGCGTTTGCCTTCACGATGTCATCGATCAGCTTATTGACCGGATCGAGGCTAATTTCACGGGCGTTACTTTCATAAGCTGGCGTGCTGCGCACCTGGCTTGCGAGGATCTGACCGTCGCGGTTGGCGGTATCGACCGTCACCAGCGTGGAAAGGCCAATTCGCAGCGGATGGTCTGCCAGCTGCTTAGGATCCAGCTCGATACGTACAGGCAAGCGCTGTACCACTTTGATCCAGTTGCCGGTGGCGTTCTGTGCAGGCAGCAGGCTGAACGCGCTGCCGGTCCCCATGTCCAGACCGACCACTTTACCGGTGTACTTCACGTCATCACCGTAGATATCGCTGAACACGGTTGCGGTCTGGCCGATACGCATATGCGCCAGCTGGGTCTCTTTGAAGTTCGCGTCCACCCACAGGTTGTTCGCCGGAACGACCGCCATCAGCGGCGTGGTGGTGCTAATTTGCGCACCCGGCTGCACGGAACGACGGGAAACGTAACCGGTCATCGGGCTGACGATTTTGGTACGTTGCAGGGCAAGCCATGCGTTACGCACTTCGGTCGCCGCCTGTTTCACCGCCGGCTGGTTTTCCAGAGAGGTGCCCAGCACCATCGCCTGGTTGGCGTTGTACTGTTGGATCGCCACGTCCAGCTGCGCCTGTGCGCTCGCCACCGCATCGCGGGCGTGCTGCAACTCTTCACGGCCAATCAGGTTGGCGGTGCCGAGAGGAACACGACGCTTGAGGTCGCTCTGCGCCTGGGCCAGGGCCGTTTTCTGCACGTCGATATTGGCCTGAAGCTGTTTGCTGTTGATCATCAGCTGGCGGGTCTGGCGAACGCTGGAGGCCAGCGCCGTCTGTGCTTTTTCAAACGCCTGTTGGGCGTCGGTCGGGTCGAGCGTGACCAGCACATCCCCTTTTTTCACAAAGTCGGTGTTGTCAGCCCAGACTTTCGTGACGCTGCCTGACACCTGCGCCATGATTTGAACCTGATTCCCTGCCACGTATGCATCGTCTGTCTCTTCAACATGACGCAAGACTAAAAACCAATAGATCCCATATGCCACGGCAATAATAATAAAGAGCAAGGTCAGCAGAATAAGGGCGCTCTTACGTTTGCCCTTCTTGTTGACCGGTTGCTGCGGGGGGGTGTTCTCCGCATTTGCGCTCATTGTTGTTCTCCACGATCTTTTTATTTTCACATCGGCTGAGCCGACCTGTTGTCAGAAAGGCCAGCAGTTTCACGTGCTGGCCTGTCAGTTTTTCTTTTGCAATCTGGAATGTTGAGCGGATCGTCGCGTTAGCGCAGCGCCTCAAGAATGACGCCATCTTCATCCATCTGGTCCAGACGGGTGAGCAGCTTGCGAGTAATGTGCTCAAGCTGGTCGCGCTCGGCGGTGCTGAGGGCAGACCAAAGCTGGTGCAGGCAGTTATGCTGCGGTGGCAGCACTTCGCGCAGGAATTCGTGACCTTTCTCGGTCAGTTGCAGATGCAGGCAGCGGCGATCGTTATCGCTCTCACGGCGCTCTATCCAGCCGCGCTTCTCCAGCTCATCAGCAATACGGGTTGCATTGGTACGGGATGAACCCAGCGCGCAGCTCAGTTCAGACGGCTGAATGCTGTGGTTTTCCTGAGACTCAAGCGTAATCAACGCCATAAACAACGTCTCGTTAATCCCTTGCGCTTTCAGCATCTTGTTACGATTTTCCAGCAGCTTACCCTGCATGTGCATGCACAGGCGGGTCAGCAGGATCTCCTGATACGGGAAGTCCTCATGACGACTGGCGCGGAACTTAAGCATTTGTTCAATGGGCGTAAACGAACTATCCATTTTGGGCATAACCTCATTAATTACAGCCGATATAGTAACGATAGTGACAAATAATGTAAATGAATTATTTGTGCGGTTATATCCGCCAAACGTATGTCACCATCAGAAAGCGCCGGGTAAATCCGTGACCCGGTGAGCACAGAAAGTGTGGGGTGTGTACCCGCGAAAGAGGGGATGTGAGGACAGGGGTCTGAACTATTCATGCCGGTAGTAAATATGTCACCCACAGTAAAATTTCTGGGATAAATGATTACCGTTACCTTAACAGATGCAGGCCCCCTTTACACCCCAGGGGGCCCAAAGCAATGTAAAACTTAGTGAATTGCTTCCTGGCGGTGATAGCCGCGCCACCATACCAGCAGATTTATCGCCGCCACGATGGCGCCGATTGCGCACACGCCCGTCCAGCCCGCATGCTGCCAGGCGGAGGCTGAGATTAGCGAGCCCGCCGCGCCGCCGATAAAGTAGCTGGTCATGTACCCGGCCGTCAGACGGTTACGGGCGTCTGGTTTCACGCGGTAAATCACGGTCTGGTTGGTGATATGTACGCCCTGCACGGTGAGGTCGAGTACCAGAATACCGACAATTAGCGCCAGCACTGAGACGTGTCCGTACCAGATAGCCCCCCAGGAGAGCAGGAGTAAAACCAGCCCTGCGGAGGTGGTCATATGAGATTTACCTTTGTCGGCCAGGCCACCCGCCGGGCGCGCGCCCAGTGCGCCAGCCGCGCCTGCCAGCCCGAACAGGCCAATCACGCCTTCTGAGTAGTTAAACGGCGGCGCGGCGAGCAGAAACGCCATCGACGTCCATAAGATGCTGAAGTTGGCGAAGGTGAGACACCCCAGAACGGCGCGTGTGCGCAGGAGTTTATCCCGGGTGAAGAGGCTGAAAACGGAGGCGAGGAGCTGCGGATAGTTCAGGTGATTCTCCTGCTTCACCTTTGGCAGGCCGCGCCACAGGGCCAGCGCCATGATAACCATCAGCACGCTTGCCACCCAGTAAACGGTGCGCCAGCCGCCGAGGGTCGCCAGCAGCCCGGCAACGGTTCGCGCCAGCAGGATGCCCAGCAGCAGGCCGCTCATAATAGTGCCAACCACTTTGCCGCGTTTTTCCGGGGAAGCCAACGTCGCCGCGAGGGGAACCAGAATTTGTGCCACCACCGAGAACAGCCCCGTCAGCGCGGTACCGATAATCATCATCGTTAACGACTGGCTGCTGGCGGTGATCAACATCCCGCCTGCGGCCAGCAGCGTCATGGAGACGATAAGCATCCGGCGCTCAAACATATCGCCTAATGGCACCAGGAACAGCAGCCCGGCCGCATAGCCGAGCTGCGCAGCGGTGACGATAAAGCCGGCGGAGCTGGCTGAAAGATCGAAAGCACGCGCGATAGTATCAAGCAGAGGTTGCGCGTAATAGTTGCTGGCGACGGCCAGTCCCGTTGCCACGGACATTAAAAGGATGAGTGCGGGGCTAAGCCCTTGAGTTGTTTTTGTCATTTGTTTCAGGAATCGTAAGTTAAGTGATTATTTTTCCGGAAACATAATAACCAATGATTGTGAATGTTGGGGGATTGTTACGTGGTGGATTGTGCGGTTTAGGTTGGGTGCGGTTTGATCCCCTCACCCTGCCCTCTCCCCTTTGGGGAGAGGGCAGGGTGAGGGGTAGTATTTTTACTTCTGCGCCTCAAGCGCCTCTTTCACCCAGCCGTCAAACAGCTGCTGGTGGGCTTTGATCCAGCCATCCACGTGGCCTTTGATATCAGCTTCGGATGATTTACCCGCATGCATCATCGCGTTCTGGGCGTTAATGTCTGCCAGCGGCAGTTTCATTACCGAGAACAGCTTCGCCGCCGCCGGGTTTTTCTCGGCCCAGGCTTTGTTCGCCACGATATGCATGGTATTCACCGGGAAGCCATAGTTCATGCCGTTTGGCAGTTTGGTGTCGATATCTTTCTGCTCGCCCGGCAGGGAGGAGAAGGGCACCTGCAACCACACCACGTCTTTGCCCGGCTTCAGCACGTCGCTCACCCAGTACGGCGTCCAGGTGTAGTAGATCACCGGCTTGCCTTCTTTAAAGCGGGCGATGGTATCGGCCATCATCGCAGAGTAATTGCCGTGGCTCACGTCGACGGTCTTCGCCAGATCGAAGGCTTTGTTCTGGTGGTTAATCACCGCTTCACAGCCCCAGCCCGGCGAGCAGCCCATCATGTCGGCTTTGCCGTCACCGTTGGTATCAAAGAGTTTGGCGATCTTCGGATCTTTCAGCTGTTCAATATTGGTGATGTGATACTTATCAGCGGTTTTCTTGTCGATCAAATATCCCTGCGCAGCGCCGGTCACAAAGGTGCCTTCGCGGTAAAATTTCTTGTCACCGCCTGCGGCGGCATACATATCGTCGTGCAGCGGCTGCCAGTTCACGGCGGTAAAGGTGGCATCGCCGGAGGCAATAGAGGTATAGCCCACGTTGTAATCCACTTCACTGGCGGTATTCACCGTATAGCCCAGTTTCTCCAGCGCACGGCTGACAATCTGGGTCTGGAAGGACTCTTCCGAAATGGTGCTCTGCACCGGCTGCACGGTAATGCCTTTGCCCGGCAGGTCAGCGGCAACTGCGCTGGTGGAGACAAGGGTCGCAAACGCTGTGGCAAAAAGTACGTTATGTCGCATCGTTGTTCCTTATTTTGTAAATGGGCGGGTGAGTAACCCGACAGGGCCGGTGGTGTACCAGCGACGGTTGCCGCGACTGCGTGAATCACGACCGACAGCCTGGGTCAGGCGGTCAAGAATGATGGCGAGGATCACAATCCCGACGCCGCCGACGGTCGCCAGCCCCATATCGAGACGGCCAATGCCGCGCAGTACCATCTGACCTAACCCGCCAACGGCAATCATTGAGGCGATCACCACCATCGACAGCGCCAGCATCAGCGTCTGGTTAACACCTGCCATAATGGTCGGCATCGCCAGCGGAAGCTGAACCTTAAACAGCATCTGACGCGGGCTGGCGCCAAACGAGCGTGATGCCTCTATCAGATCCGCAGGCACCTGGTTAATGCCCAGAATGGTCAGGCGAATAATCGGCGGCAGGGCAAAGATAATGGTCACGACCACCCCCGGTACGTTACCGATGCCGAACAGCATCACGATAGGCACCAGGTAAACGAACGCTGGCGTGGTCTGCATCGCATCCAGCAGCGGGCGGATAATTTTTGCGGCCCGTGGGCTGCGCGCCAGCCAGATCCCCATCGGCAGGCCGATCGCCACGCAGAACAGCAGGGCGGTCAGCACCAGCGCCAGGGTGATCATCGCCTGAGACCACGCGCCAATCGCGCCGATGGCAATCAGGGAGATCAGCGTGGCGATCCCCATACCCGCGCTGCCGAACTGCCATGCGATCAGCGAGAACAGGATAATCGCCACAGGCGCGGGCATGCCCAGCATCAGCTGCTGGAAGCCGTTCAGGATGTAATCCACCGGGATACGGATCCCCTGGAACACCGGACGGAAGTGGGTAACGACCCAGTCGATCCCCTCCGTTACCCAGCTATCCAGCGGGATCAGCGTCTTGTGGAACGGATCCATAATATTGAAATGCTCTGGGGCAGGCGCTGGTGCGCTGTTGAGCCAGTCTGCCGCGCCGCCGCCATCGGCAGGCGCAGGCGTCGACCCCCACGCATCGGCAGATTGCGCCGCGCTGTCCGCTACTTCAGTGGTGCCCCATGGGTTTGATTGATCAGCCATTGTTTGTCCCCTCGCGATCTAAAGCCTGTAGCAGCATCCGTTTTGAGATGATGCCAACGTACTGTTGTTCTTCACCGACGACCGGCACGGCGCACGGCGCCTGACCCACATGAGAGAGCAACTCGCTGAGCGGCGTTTCGGCGTCCACGGCAAGCGGAGCGTCAATCAACGCCGCATCGATTCCCTGGTTTTCGCTCAGGGCGGTTTTCAGGGAGTCGATGGAGACAACGCCGACAAATTTATTGCCGCGTTCAACCAGATAACCGTATTCACGGTCTTCGTCCTGCAACAGCTTCAGCGCGGAGCGCGGACCAAAACCTGGCGTTTTTCGAATAATGCCGTTTGGTGTTCGACGGGCAATATCTTTCGCACTGAATACGTGGCTAATATCCACGCCGCGGAAGAAGGTGCGCACATAATCATTCGCCGGATTATTGAGAATTTCATCCGGTGTGCCGACCTGCACCACTTCACCATTTTGCATAATGGCGATACGGTCGCCAATACGCATGGCTTCATCCAGATCGTGAGAAATAAAAACAATGGTGCGCTGATGTTTGGCCTGTAATTTTACCAACTCATCCTGCATCTCGGTGCGAATTAAGGGATCGAGCGCCGAGAAGGCTTCGTCCATTAATAAAATATCCGGATTAATCGCTAATGCGCGCGCTAATCCTACGCGCTGACGCATACCGCCGGAGAGCTCATCCGGATACGCATGAGCATAATTTTCCAGCCCGACCTGACGCAGTGCATCAAGGGCTTTTTCCTGACGTTCCTGAGCGGGCGTGCCGGCTAACTCCATGCCAAAGGCGGTATTATCGAGTACCGTCATGTGCGGCATCAGTGCAAATGACTGAAACACCATCGCAATTTTCTTTCTGCGCACCTCGCGGAGTTCCGCGTCTGATATTCTGGCGATATCAACGCCGTCAATCAGCACCTGTCCGCGGGTGGGTTCAATCAGGCGATTGAGAAGGCGAACCATAGTGGATTTACCCGAACCGGATAATCCCATGATGACAAAAATCTCGCCTTCTTCAATGGCCAGACTGGCGTCTTTAACGCCAAGCGACAGCCCGGTTTTTTCCAGAATTTGCTCTTTCGAAAGGCCTTTCTCAATATATTTGAAAGCACGCTGCGGGTGCTCGCCAAATACTTTATAAAGATTTTTCACTTCTAATTTAATTGCCATGCAATAGAGAGTGTCCTGTTATTTGTTTATGTCGATATGATTACCATGGTAAATAGTTAACTGGCATTACCCTAACATACTCAGAATCTGAGACAACCCTGGACCTGCCTGAGGTCGGAATTTTACCGCAAGCGAAACGGCTGAATTTCCCATGAATAAAGGGCTGAGGGTGCTTTGAATTTTTCTCAATTTTTTGCTACTGCATGGGAGAATTTCGCCTGAATCGGTGTGATTCAGGCGAATATGAAGGAGAAATTACAGTGTAGTACGTAGTGGAATATTCGGCTGAAAATAATGAAATGTAGAGTTAATTAATGAACGTTAATTCATTCATTAAAAATCCCAGTCCTCGTCTTGCGTCTCCACCGCTTTACCCATCACGTACGACGAGCCGGACCCGGAAAAGAAGTCGTGGTTTTCATCGGCGTTGGGCGACAGCGCCGCGAGGATCGCCGGGTTCACTTCCGCCATTTCCGGTGGGAATAACGCTTCGTAGCCCAGGTTCATCAGCGCCTTGTTGGCGTTGTAGCAGAGGAAGGCTTTTACGTCCTCTTCCCAGCCCGTTCCGGCGTACAGCTCCTCGGTATAGCTCAGCTCGTTGTCATACAGATCCATCAGTAAATCGAGGGCAAAACCTTTGAGTTCCTCGCGTTTTTCCGGGGTGACTTTCTCCAGTCCTTTCTGGTACTTATAGCCGATGTAATACCCGTGTACCGCTTCATCGCGGATGATGAGGCGAATCAAATCGGCGGTATTGGTGAGCTTGCCCCGGCTCGACCAGTACATGGGCAGCCAGAAGCCGGAATAGAAGAGAAAAGATTCCAGGAACACGCTGGCGATCTTCTTCTTCAGCGGCTCGTCGGCCCGGTAATATTCCAGCACCAGATCTGCCTTGCGCTGCAATGACGCGCTCTCTTCGCTCCAGGCGTAGGCCGCGTCCACGTCTCTGGTCTGGCACAGGGTGGAGAAAATCGAGCTGTAAGAGCGGGCATGGACCGCCTCCATAAAGCTGATATTCGACATTACCGCCTCTTCGTGCGGGGTCAGCGCATCACTCATCAGCGCGGGCGCACCCACGGTATTCTGAATGGTGTCCAGCAGCGTCAGGCCGGTAAAGACGCGGATTGTCAGCTGCTGCTCGGCATGGCTCAGGGTTTGCCAGGCCGGAATATCGTTGGAGAGCGGCACCTTTTCCGGCAGCCAGAAGTTGCTGGTCAGGCGGTTCCAGACCTCCAGGTCTTTATCATCCTGAATTTTGTTCCAGTTAACGGCACTTACGCGTGACAGTTTCATCCTTTCTCCTTACAGCGCGCAGGACACGCAGCCTTCAATTTCGGTACCTTCCAGCGCGAGCTGGCGCAGGCGAATGTAGTACAGCGTTTTGATGCCTCTCTTCCAGGCGTAGATCTGCGCTTTATTGATATCCCGCGTGGTGGCGGTGTCCGGGAAGAAGAGCGTCAGCGACAGCCCCTGGTCCACATGTCTGGTCGCCTCGGCGTAGGTATCAATGATCTTTTCCGGGCCGATCTCATAGGCGTCCTGGTACAGAGCCAGATTCTCGTTAGTCATAAACGGGGCAGGGTAGTAGACGCGTCCGGTTTTGCCTTCCTTGCGGATTTCAATCTTCGACACGATCGGATGGATGCTCGACGTGGCATGATTTATATAGGAAATGGAGCCGGTTGGCGGAACCGCCTGAAGGTTCTGGTTATAGATGCCGTAGTGCATCACATCCTCACGCAGCTGTTGCCACATCTCACGCGTCGGCAGGGTAATGCCGGCGCGGTCGAAAAGCGCGCGTACTTTTTCGGTTTTCGGCTGCCAGTCGCCTTCCAGATACTGGCTGAAATACTCTCCGCTGGCGTAGCGGGACTGCTCAAAGCCTGCGAACCGCTGGTTGCGTTCGCGCGCCAGCATCATCGAGGTATGCAGCGCATGCCAGGTGATGGTATAGAAATAAAGGTTGGTGAAATCCAGCCCTTCCGGGCTGCCGTAGGCGATACCCTCCCGCGCCAGATAGCCGTGCAGGTTCATCTGCCCAAGGCCGATGGCATGCGACGCGGCGTTGCCCGCCTCAATGGACGGTACGCTGCGGATGTGGCTCATGTCCGATACCGCCGTCAGCCCGCGAATGGCGGTCTCTACCGTGCGGCCAAAATCGGGGGAATCCATGGTGTGGGCAATATTCAGCGAACCGAGATTGCAGGAGATATCTTTGCCGATATCCGCGTAGTCGAGGTTCTCGTCGTAGCTGGACGCGCTGTTGACCTGCAAAATCTCCGAGCACAGATTGCTCATGTTGATGCGCCCGGCAATCGGGTTGGCGCGGTTCACCGTATCCTCGTACATGATGTACGGGTACCCGGACTCAAACTGAATTTCGGCAAGCGTCTGGAAAAAGTCGCGGGCGTTAATGTATTTCTTACGAATGCGCTCGTCCGTCACCAGTTCGTCATACAGTTCGCTGATGGCCACATCGCCAAAGGCTTTGCCGTAGATACGCTCAACGTCATACGGTGAGAAAAGCGCCATGTCGGCATTTTCTTTGGCCAGCTTAAACGTGATATCCGGGATCACCACGCCGAGCGACAGGGTTTTAATGCGGATCTTTTCGTCGGCGTTTTCACGTTTGGTATCCAGAAAACGCAGAATGTCCGGATGATGCGCGTGCAGATAAACCGCACCCGCGCCCTGACGTGCGCCAAGCTGGTTGGCGTATGAGAAGGCATCTTCCAGCATCTTCATCACCGGGATGACGCCGGAGGACTGGTTTTCGATGCGCTTGATCGGCGCGCCCGCTTCCCGCAGGTTCGAAAGCAGAAATGCCACGCCGCCGCCGCGTTTCGACAGCTGTAGCGCCGAATTTACCGCACGGCCAATCGACTCCATATTGTCTTCAATACGCAGCAGGAAGCAGGAGACCAGCTCGCCGCGCTGGGCTTTGCCGCAGTTAAGGAAGGTTGGCGTGGCGGGCTGGAAGCGACCGGAGAGGATCTCCTCCGTCAGTCTTTCGGCCAGGGCTTCATCGCCCTGCGCCAGCGTCAGGGCTACCATCACCACCCGATCTTCAAAGCTTTCTAAATAGCGTTTGCCGTCGAAGGTTTTCAGGGTGTAGCTGGTGTAATACTTCCACGCGCCGAGAAACGTCTGGAAGCGAAAACCGCTGGCGTGCGCCCGTTCAAACAATGCCACCGCGAAGGCGCGGTCGTAGCGGGTCAGGACGCGCTCTTCGTAATAACCCTCTTTTACCAGCCAGTCGAGACGTTCCTGCTGGCTGCCAAAGACGACGCTGTTCGGGCGTACATGAGCGGCAAAAAAGGCGTCCACCGCCTCACGATCTTTGCCAAACTGAATGCGCCCCTCCCGGTCATAGAGGTTTAGCATGGCGTTTAATGCATGGTAATCCGGCGTCGCCTGAATCACGCGCTCTGCGGTTGTCGTTGCCAAAATTCGTTCACTCCTTTACGCACGTTCTCTACGTCCTGCTGTGTCCCCATCAGTTCAAAACGATAGAGATACGGCACGCCGCATTTTTGAGAGATGACATCCCCGGCGCGGGCAAAGGCCTCGCCGAAGTTGCGATTGCCTGCCGCGATCACGCCGCGAATCAGCTGCCGGTTATGGGGGTCGTTCAGAAAGCGGATCACCTGACGAGGCACAGCCCCCGCGGTGCCGCCACCGCCATAGCTGGGCACTACCAGAATGTAGGGTTCGTCTACCTGAATACGCTCCCGCTCGTTCAGCGGAATGCGAATCGCGGGCAGCCCGAGACGCTCCATAAACCGAAGCGTGTTTTCCGAGCTGCTGGAAAAGTAGACCAGCCTGCTCATGCACTGACGCCCTGAGCGGCAAGGCGGTTGATCATGTCCGGGCGAAAGCCAGACCAGCTGGTGTCGCCGGCAACCACAACCGGAAGCTGACGGAAACTTTGCGCCCGCAGGGTGTCTGCCGCGTCAGGCACCTGATCTATATTGACCATCTCAAATGCCACGCCGCGGCTCTCCATCGCCCGTTTCGTGGCGTGGCACTGAACACAATCGTTACGAGTGTAAATAATAATGCTCATGATTCGTATTTCCATTTAGAATGAGAGAACGGCGCGAGTAAACGCGTCATGTTGTGTCTGTCTTGCTAAAGGGAATACTAGATGTAGTTGAGTTAACTTTCAACCACACAAGATATGGGAAATTCAGATTGATAAGGCCCCAATGATGAGCCTGGCGGGGCAGGGCGGACTGCGCGGGTTTTTCAGGCTTTCAGGCAAAGAAAAGCCCCGGCGCCTGAGGCTACCGGGGCTGAAAACGCGTGCTTACTTACGCAGGCTAAGCAGGGCGCCGACAAAAATCCCGACGGCCGCGACCGTTCCCAGCGTACACAGCGGTTTTTCTCGTACGAAGGTGGTGGCGCAGCTGGCCATATCGCAGGCCGCCTGAGTGGTACGTGAGCGGCCATTCATCCTTGCGCGCGTTTCACGCAGCAGAGACTGAGCCTTACGTTTCGCGGCATCTGCTTCGTCCTTCGCGTCAGAGCCCCAGGATTTCAATACGGCTTCCAGCGTGTCCGCTAATTGGCTGACATCGTTACGAATATCCTGGGTGTCGTCGTTAATATCGTTTCGGTTCGGTCTGTTAAACATACGATCCTCCATAATTTGTGTTCCCGTTTAGTTTAGTCCAGAAATGTAATATCTGAAGCGAGTCACGGCTTATCGGGCAGTTTATGGAATATTCTGAAAGCCCTGCTAATGCTGAATACTGTAAGGTTGCCCGGCAGGTATGATAATGAGGAAAAGATATGTATTTACGACCCGATGAGGTGGCGCGCGTTCTTGAAAAAGAAGGGTTCACCATGGATGAGGTAACATCAAAAGCGTACGGATATCGCCGTGGTGAGAATTATGTTTACGTCAACCGTGAAGCAAGAATGGGGCGTACTGCTCTCATTATTCACCCGACACTCAAAGACAGAAGCCTGTCATTTGCTGAGCCCGCCTCGGATATTAAAACCTGCGATCATTATCAGCAATTTCCGCTCTATTTAGGCGGCGAGACGCATGAACATTATGGTATTCCGCATGGTTTCAGCTCGCGTATGGCGCTGGAGCGTTTCCTGAAAGGGCTGTTTGGCGACGTACAATAAATCAGCGACTGGCATGAGCCAGTCGCCTTATCTTACGCTTTTGCCTGGCTATAAGGGCTGACTTTAAACAGGCGGCGGCAGTAGTCAAGGAAGTAACCGTACACCGCACCCATCAGCATAGATACCACGATATTTGAACTTACCGCGGCGGCGATTTGATGCCAGTCTGCGCCCACCGTCAGCAAAATAACCACATACACCGGGGACTGGAACGTCACGTAAGCCAGCACGTCCGCCAGGTTTTTTACCCAACCTGCCGGGCTAATACGCCGGGCGAAACGCATCACCGCATCGCGATACATTCCGTACGGCCAGGCAATCATGATATTCACCGGAATGGCCACCAGGCGCGATGAGAGGGACTGCTCAAAGGTCATTCCGGACAGGAAAATTTCAATCAGCATGTTTACGACGGAACAGTAAACGACCATCGCGAACGTATCCGCTACCGCATGGCGCAGGCGAGACTGCGGTGAGAACATGTCTGAACTCCTCGAACAGGACAAAAAAGTGGCGTTTTTACCTGCGGCGTTTAGTGCTTTAGGTTGGTTTGTTTTGAGTGTATAGCGTATCCCTCTGGCTTTTAACTAACAAGTAGTGATTAATTTTTATTTATGGGCGCTTTGTCCATAAAATTCTCTAAAGTTGGCTGTTTTTTGTGCGAGTCGTTATTTTCTTTCCCATCCACCGTTTTATTAAACGAAATCAGACTATTAGCTTATCTGAGTAAGCGTATAACGTTTGTTATTCGCAGGATGCCGGGCGGTTTTTTGAACGGCTTTAAACAGGGATTTTTGACCAGGTGCAGGACGGAATATTACGCATTAAAACTGACAGGTAATTCGGGGTTATATTAACGGGATATTCTAAAACATTTACAATAATGTCAAAACGACAGAGTGGGTAGATATCAGAACAAAAATCAATTATTCTGTTGCTTGATTTATGTTATACACACGAAGAAAGGTTTCTCATTATTATGGCTTTAACGTTACAGAATCTTAATAATATCCGTACCCTCCGGGCGCTGGCGCGTGAATTATCCATGGATGTTCTGGAAGAAGTGCTGGAAAAAGTTCGGATTGTCACAGAAGAAAAACGCAGCGAGCAGGCTGAATTAGAGCGCCAGCGCGCTGAACAGCAGGATAAAATTAATGCTCTGCTGGAACTGATGAAGGCAGACGGTATTTCCCCGAGCGATCTGTTAGGCGGAGAACTGGCTCATGCGGGCCAGCCGGCTAAAAAACGTAAAGCGCGTGCGGCGAAATATCGTTTCATCGACGCGAACGGTGAAGAGAAAACGTGGACCGGTCAGGGACGTACGCCAAAGCCAATTGCGAACGCACTGGCAAACGGTAAATCGCTGGATGATTTCCTGATCTGATGATTATTCGGGCGGTGTATTCCGCCCGATTATTGACTTAGCAGACGCCAAAGTCACCTTCTTCGGAGTACAGAACTACGTCCGCCGCTTTCAGGTGATATTTCTCGCCCTGCTCATTGCTGGCCTGCACGGCCACAATGTTTTCACCATTTACTTCGAGCACTTTCAGTTTCGGACCGCCCTGACGCGGTTGGACATAATCACCGACAGAAAACATAGCACCTCCTCATCATTGTCACGATCTTCACCATAGCCCACGTCCGGGGCGGGGTACAGCCTAATCTTTCAGATACCCCTTATCAGGTACGTCGGTTCCACGGCATCACTTTCAGCAGTCGCGCCATACCGCAAAAACCTGTCACTCCGGCGAACAGCAGCCCGGCGCCCACAAAACCGCTTAGCAGGAAAAAGCCGCTGGAGACGCTGTAACCCAGCACCACGCCGCAGAGAATCAGCAGCCCGGCGGCGATCTGCACCTGACGCATCAGCGGAAGCGGCTGCGATTTATCTTCAACGGTCAGCAGCCCGGCCTGCTTCCAGCCCTGAATGCCTCCCTCAACCACAAAGGCGTTCGCAGGGGACGCTGCCCGGGCAAGACGAGCATCATTGTTTGCGGTTCTTGCGCCAGACTGACAGTGGAAAATCACCGTTTCTCCCGGCGCTGCGTTAAGCCCGCCGGGTAACGAATCCAGCGGAATGGAGTGCGCCGCTGGAATATGCTCGCGGGCATACTCGTCGGGGTCGCGAATATCGATAAGTTTGGCGCCTTCAGCAATAAGCGCGTTTGCCTGCTGCGGCGAAATAAGAGGAAGAGACATTGTGTTTCCTTACGGTCAATTTCAGAACAGTAGAGCATTTAAGGCAGGGTTTCAGCCAGTGTAAAGAGGGTAAAGGCAGGTAAAAGCGCGAGAGACGAATGGCAGTTACCCGTAAACTGGCTACGCTTAGAGAAGTGTCTTTTATAATTTTCAATTGGTTAGCTTGCACGGAGTTATTTATGGGTTTTTGGCGCGTTGTTTTTACGATTATTCTCCCGCCGCTGGGCGTGCTGCTTGGCAAGGGACTGGGCTGGGCGTTTATCCTGAACATCCTTCTGACCATCCTGGGTTACTTCCCGGGTCTTATCCACGCGTTTTGGGTTCAGACGAAAAGCTAGGTACGCCACAATAGATCACTGTAGATCCGGGTCAGCGCGCCCTCGGGGCCAAACTGCTGTTTGATCCAGCGCGTGACCTGACCGGTCGCCGCATGCTGCGTGGCGAGCAGCATGCGCGAGTCCTGGCGCGGATTATTGATTCGCCGCTTTACCAGCAGCCCGTCCTCCACCGCCTCACGCGTCATATACTCCGGTAAAAATCCAATACCCTCCCCCAGGATCTGACACTGACACTTGGTGTTAAAGTCCGGTACCAGAATCGCCTCCTGACCGTGAAGCAGCCAGCCGACCTTCTTGTTGATGGTATGCGCGGTGTCCTCGACCATGATATTGGGATACAGACGCAGCTGACTTTCGGAAATGGGCTCCGGGGCGAACGCCAGCGGATGCGTGGGCGCGATGGCAAATACCCAGCGGATCGCGCCTATCTCGGTGTAATCGATGCCTCCGCCATCCAGCAGCGTATCCGGTGCGCCAATGGCGATGTTGGCCTGATTATTAATGATGGAATCCCAGACGCCGTTATACACCTCGGTCGTCACCGTGATTTGGCAGGTAGGAAACTGTTTTTTCAGCACCTGGAGCAAACGCGCGGTATGGCGTGGCGTATACAAAAGCTGATTAATGCAGATGCGCACCCGCGTCTCAATGCCCTGCGAAATGGTATCAATCCCGCGCTTGATGGCATGAAAGTCATTCAGCAGGTCGGTCGCTTTACGATAAAAATAAAAACCGGATTCGGTCAGCTCAATGCTGCGCGTGTTGCGTACAAACAGCACCACGTCCAGCCCGGTCTCCATACGTTTGATGGTGTAACTGATGGCGGAAGTGGTCACGCCCAGCTCGGCAGCCGCTTTGCTAAAACTGCCAAAGCGTGCCGCGGTGGTGAAGGCCAGCAAATTCTCTTCGGTAAAGATGGAATTCATATTATGGCTCCTGGTTACCATCAGTTTTGAACATATTTTAACACCGGCGTTACATCATAGTTGATGTCGATCACAGTTCTGGGTTTTTACGTAGAGCCGCGCTGTGTAAGGCTTTTTCATTCATAAGGATAATGCAGCCCGAGGCGCGTAAAAGCGGTAAACCATAAGAAAAAGGTTGCACAGACGCACGTTTTTGCCGGACTGTTGAATTTAACTCAACAATGAATTGCGTGTCGATGAATCATTTTTAAGCGGATTCTTTTATGACCAGGCTGTTGCTATTCTCAGGTCATCAGAAGTGAAACATAGGGAGTCTGAATATGTCTGCAACTGCACTGGTTACAGAATTTTTGCTGGCGGCAGAAGAGGGTAATATCGACGCGCTAAAAGCCTGCCTGGAAAAAGGCGTGGATATTAATGCGACCAACCGCCAGAAAAGAACCGCCATTATTATTGCCAGCCTGAAAAAGCATTACGCCTGTGTGGAATTTTTAATTGCCGCCGGGGCGGATATTGATAAACAGGACCAGACCTGTTTTAACCCCTTCCTGATCGGCTGCCTGACCAATGATTTAACCCTGCTGCGCATTGTCCTTCCGGCGGATCCGGATCTCGACCGTCTGACGCGCTTTGGCGGCGTGGGCATTACCCCTGCCAGTGAAAAAGGGCACGTTGAAATCGTGCGCGAGCTGCTGGAAAAAACCGACATTAACGTCAACCACACCAATTTTGTCGGCTGGACGCCGTTGCTTGAGGCCATCGTGTTAAACGACGGCGGCGCAAAGCAGCAGGAAATTGTGAAGCTGCTGCTGGATCACGGCGCGAATCCGCACATGACTGATAAATACGGCAAAACCCCGCTCGAACTGGCGCGGGAAAAAGGCTTCAACGCGATCGCAGACCTTCTGCTGGCGGCAGGCGCATAGCGCATTCGGTCAGCCTTCCCCTGGCTGGCCGTGAATCAAAAAACGCATTGTTACCGACGTGCCTTTAGCACGACGGCGGCCCCCTTTTATCTTAAACAGGTGAAAATAATGCCAACCAAAATCGTCATAAAAAAAAATACGTATTTCGATTCGGTTTCCTTAATGTCGGTTTCCACCAAAGCCAATAAATTGCCGGGCATCGAGCAGGCGTTTGTGGCGATGGCGACGGAAATGAACAAAGGGGTATTAAAAAACCTCGGGCTATTAACGCCGGAATTAGCGGACGCGAAAAACGGCGACCTGATGATCGTTATTAAAGGCGACGCGGCGAATGAGGAAACCCTTGCCGCCATTGAAGCGTTATTCACGCGTAAAGAGAGCGCTGGCTCCCATGAAGCACGCTACGCGACGATTGCCAGCGCCAAAACCCATCGTCCGGACAGCAACCTTGCGGTGATATCCGTCAACGGCACCTTCGCCGCCCGCGAAGCGCGCCAGGCGCTGGAAAACGATCTCAACGTGATGCTGTTTTCCGATAATGTGTCGCTCGACGACGAGCTGGCGCTGAAGCAGCTGGCGCATGACAAAGGATTGCTAATGATGGGGCCGGACTGCGGCACCGCCATTATCAACGGCGCGGGGCTGTGCTTTGCCAACGCGGTACGTCGCGGGCCGATTGGCATCGTTGGCGCCTCCGGCACCGGTAGCCAGGAGCTGAGCGTGCGCATTCACGAGTTCGGCGGCGGCGTGTCGCAGCTGATCGGCACCGGCGGGCGCGATCTCAGCGAGAAGATTGGCGGCCTGATGATGCTCGACGCCATCGACATGCTGGAGGCGGACGACGCGACCCGGGTGATAGCGCTCATCTCCAAACCGCCTGCACCCGTGGTTGCAGAGAAGGTGCTGGCCCGGGCACGCGCCTGCCGCAAACCTGTGGTTGTGTGCTTCCTGGGCCGCAACGAACCGCCAGCCGATGAAGACGGCTTGCAGTTTGCTCGTGGCACCAAAGAGGCGGCCCTGAAAGCGGTGCTGCTTACCGGCATTAAAAAAGACTCCCTGGATTTACATCCGCTCAACTGGCCGCTGATCGAAGAGGTGCGCGCCCGCCTGACGCCGCGGCAGAAGTACATTCGCGGCCTGTTCTGCGGCGGCACCCTGTGCGACGAAGCGATGTTTGCCGCGCTGGAGAAGTTTGACGATGTTTACAGCAACATCCAGCCGGATCCGGCCAGGCGTCTGAAGGACATCAGCGTCAGCCAGGCCCACACCTTCCTTGATTTCGGTGACGACGATTTCACCAACGGCAAACCACACCCGATGATCGACCCGACCAACCGCATCAGCCGCCTGCTACAGGAGGCGCGCGATCCGCAGGTGGGCGTCATCGTGATGGACTTCGTGCTGGGCTTTGGCGCACACGAGGATCCGGTGGGGGTGATGATCGAGGCGATCAAAGAGGCACAGGCAATCGCGAAAGCCGACAACCGTCCGCTGGAAATTCTCGGCTACGTGCTCGGCACCGATCAGGATCCGCAGTCGCTGGCCCAGCAGTGCCAGCTGCTGACCGACGCAGGCGTCATCTGGGCCAGCAGCAGCACCAATACCGGATTACTGGCACGCGAATTTGTCTGCAAAGGGGAGAGAGCATAATGACGACCTTATTCAACCAACCGCTGAACGTGATTAACGTCGGGATTGCGATGTTCAGCGACGACCTCAAAAAACAGCACGTTCCCGTGACCCAGCTCGACTGGACGCCGCCGGGGCAGGGCAATATGCAGGTGGTGGACGCGCTGGATCGGCTGGCGGAAAAACCGCTGGCGGAGAAAATTGCCGCCGCGAACAACATTGCCCTTGAGCGCATTATTCAGTCCCATCCGGTGCTGGTGGGCTATGACCAGGCCATCAACGTGGTGCCAGGCATGACCCGCACCACCATTCTGCATGCCGGTCCGCCTGTTACCTGGGAAAACATGTGCGGGGCGATGAAGGGCGCGGTTACCGGCGCGCTGGTGTTTGAAGGGCTGGCGACGGATCTGGAAGACGCCGCAAGGCTGGCGGCTTCAGGGAAGATCACCTTCTCGCCGTGCCACGAGCACGACTGTGTGGGCTCTATGGCGGGCGTCACCTCCGCGTCGATGTTTATGCACATCGTTGAGAACAAAACCTACGGCAACCGCGCCTTCACCAACCTCAGCGAGCAGATGGCGAAGATCCTGCGCATGGGGGCCAACGATCAGAGCGTGATCGACCGCCTGAACTGGATGCGCGACGTGCTCGGCCCAATGCTGCGCGACGCGATGAAGATTATCGGCGAAATCGACCTGCGCCTGATGCTGGCCCAGGCGCTGCACATGGGCGACGAGTGCCACAACCGCAACAACGCGGGCACCACGCTGCTTATTCAGGCGCTGACGCCGGGGCTGATCCAGGCGGGCTATCCGGTGGCGCAGCAGCGTGAAGTGTTCGAGTTTGTCGCCAGCAGCGACTACTTCTCCGGTCCGACGTGGATGGCAATGTGTAAGGCCGCGCTGGATGCCGCCCACGGCATTGAGTACAGCACCGTCGTCACCACCATGGCGCGCAACGGCTACGAGTTCGGCCTGCGCGTCTCCGGCCTGCCGGGGCAGTGGTTCACCGGCCCGGCGCAGCAGGTGATCGGCCCGATGTTCGCGGGCTATAAGCCGGAAGACTCCGGGCTGGATATCGGCGACAGCGCCATCACCGAAACCTACGGCATCGGCGGCTTTGCGATGGCGACGGCACCGGCAATTGTGGCGCTGGTGGGCGGCACGGTGGAGGAAGCCATCGATTTCTCCCGCCAGATGCGCGAAATCACTCTCGGCGAAAACCCGAACGTCACCATTCCGCTGCTGTCGTTTATGGGCATCCCGTCCGCCATCGACATCACGAAGGTCGCGGGCAGCGGCATTCTGCCGGTCATTAATACCGCCATTGCCCATAAGGACGCCGGTATCGGCATGATTGGGGCGGGCATTGTTCACCCGCCGTTTAGCTGTTTTGAAAAGGCGCTGTTAACCTTCCGCGATCGCTACGTTCTATAAGGTATGCATCCATGAAAAACATGAAACTGGAGTGGAAAAGAGGTGACTGGGCAGCTTATTTCGGGTTGATGACCAACAACCTGACCAATTTGCTGACCATGATGGGGTTGCTCATTTTTGTCGTCGGCATCCCGAAGGAGATTGTTTATGGACGCATCGCGCCAGCCTTCGGGCTGGCGGTGCTGGTGGCGAGTCTTTGCTATACGTGGTTTGGCCTGCAAATGGCGCGCGCCACCGGACGAACGGACGTCACCGCGCTGCCGTCCGGCCCGAGCGCGCCGTCGATTTTTACCGTGACCTTCCTGGTCTTAATGCCGGTTTACCAGCAAACCGGCGATGCGGATTTCGCGATTCAGATTGGCCTGGTGTGGTGCTTTGTGGAAGCGATGATCCTCGCGGGCGGTTCCTTCCTGGGGGAAACCATCCGCAAGATGATCCCGCGTACCGTGCTGCTGTCGTGCCTGTCCGGTCTTGGCCTGCTCCTGCTGGCGATGAACCCGATGTTGCAGGCGTTCGAAGCGCCGACCGTGTCGTTTATCGTCCTGCTGCTGATCTTCATTAACTGGTTCGGTAAAAAGCCGATTTTCGCCCGCATCCCGACCGGCCTGCTGTTGTTGATTGCCGGTACTCTGCTTGCGTGGATCTCCGGCCTGCAAAGCCCGGATGCCATTAAAGCGTCCATGTCATCCTTCGGCTTTAACCCGCCGGAAGTGCATGTGGACAGCTTTATGCAGGGGTTGCCGCATGCGCTGCCGTATCTGGCGTCCGCCGTAACGCTGGGGCTGGCGAACTACATCTTTGACCTGGAGAACATCGAAAGCGCCCATGCGGCGGGGGATGAATACCCGACCCGCAAGGTAATGCTGGCGAACGGTCTGGCCTCCATGCTCGGCTGCCTGATGGGCAATCCGTTCCCGGTCACGGTCTACGTCGGCCATCCTGGCTGGAAAGCGATGGGCGCCAGCATCGGCTACACCCTGGCGTCCGGCGTGACCATGTTCATCGTGCCGCTGTTCGGGCTGGGGGCCTTTATGCTCGCCATCATCCCGATGACCGCCATCGTGCCGATTCTGGTGTTTATCGGCGTCGTCACCGCCAACCAGGTGGTGAGGGAAACCCCGAAAGTGGAGGTGCCCGTCATCTTCATCTGCCTGTTCCCGTGGATTGCCAACTGGGCGCTGACCATGATGAACAGCGTGATGAGCGCGGCGGGGACCAGCGCGGCGAAAATTGGCACCGACGTGCTGCACAGCAAGGGGATCTACTACGAAGGCCTGATGCATCTCGGCAACGGCGCGCCGCTCGCCAGCATGCTCTGGGGCTGTATCGCCATCTTCGCCATCATCAACAAACCGCTACGGGGGGCCGTCGCCGCCGCAGGAGGCGCGCTGCTGGCGCTGTTTGGCGTGATCCACGCGCCGGTGGTGGGCTTTGCCGAGGGCAGTTCCCTGATGTTCGTCACGGCCTACCTGATGATGGGCGGGATGTTTGTGGTGAAGCATGTTCTCGATATCTCTGTTAATCCCCCTCTCCCAGTGGGAGAGGGCCAGGGTGAGGGCGCCAGAACGCACCTTCTAAAGGAAACAAAATGAAAGAGCTTATGGTCGTTGCCATCGGCGGCAACAGCATTATCAAAGACAACGCCAGCCAGTCGATTGAGCATCAGGCGCAGGCGGTCAAAGCGGTGGCTGAGTCGGTGCTCGAAATGCTGGCCTCGGACTATGACATCGTGCTCACCCACGGCAACGGCCCTCAGGTGGGGCTGGATCTGCGCCGCGCCGAGATCGCCCACGAGCGGGAAGGGCTGCCGCTGACCCCGCTGGCAAACTGCGTGGCGGATACCCAGGGCGGCATCGGCTACCTGATCCAGCAGGCGCTCAACAACCGCCTGGCGGCGCGCGGGGAACAAAAAGCGGTTACGGTCGTCACCCAGGTGGAGGTGGATAAAAATGATCCCGGTTTTATGCACCCGACGAAACCCATCGGCGCTTTCTTCAGCGAGGCGCAGCGCGACGATCTGCAACTTGCGCATCCGGACTGGCATTTTGTCGAGGATTCAGGCCGGGGCTATCGCCGCGTGGTAGCTTCACCGCAGCCGCGGCGCATTGTCGAGGCGGATGCCATCAAGGCGCTGACGCAGAAAGGATTTGTGGTGATCGGCGCGGGCGGCGGAGGCATTCCTGTGGTGCGCAGTGACCAGGGCGATTATCAGAGCGTGGACGCGGTGATAGATAAAGATCTCTCCACCGCGCTGCTGGCGCGCGAGATCGGCGCCGACGTGCTGGTGATCACCACCGGCGTGGAGAAAGTGTGCGTGAACTTCGGCAAGCCGAACCAGCAGGCGCTGGATACCGTCAACGTGGCGCAGATGACGCGCTACAGGGATGAAGGCCACTTCCCGGCGGGCAGCATGTTGCCAAAAATCGTCGCTTCGCTGGAATTTTTACGCCATGGCGGCAGGCGCGTGATCATCACCTCGCCGGACTGCCTGCCCGCAGCGCTGCGCGGTGAAACGGGTACCCACATTGTTAACGAAGGAAGATAAGATGAGTGAGAATAAAAGCCGCCGCGAGTTTATTAGCCAGAGCGGTAAAATGGTTACCGCCTGCGCGCTGTTTGGCGCCACGGGTTCCGTCGCGTATGCTGCCGATTCTGCTAAGGCAACCTGCGTGACGGGTAAACCGATGAACATCACCGCAAAACATTACTATCTCGACAACGTGCTGCTGGAAGCCGGGTTTAACTTCGACGGCAGCGTGGTGACAAGTACCCGCACCGAGCTGAAAACGCTTGAGATAAAAGACGGGAAAATCGTCGCCCTGCGCGATAACAACAGCCACGCCGACGCGGCCCTGCCGCACTTCGATGCGGGCAAAAAGCTGATGCTCCCGGCGATGCGCGACATGCACATCCATCTGGACAAAACCTTCTATGGCGGCCCGTGGCGCTCCCTGAACCGTCCGGCGGGTACCACCATTCAGGACATGATCCGCCTGGAGCAGAAGCTGCTGCCGGAATTACAGCCTTACACGCAAGAACGCGCCGAAAAGCTGATCGACCTGATCCAGTCCAAAGGGTCCAGCATCGCCCGCAGCCACTGCAACATAGAGCCGGTTTCCGGCCTGAAAAACCTGGAAAATTTGCAGGCGGTACTGGCGCGCCGTAAGCCAGGTTTTGACTGTGAAATCGTTGCCTTCCCGCAGCACGGTCTGCTGCTGTCGAATTCTGAAAAGCTGATGCGCGAGGCGATGCAGGCGGGGGCGCACTACGTGGGCGGGCTGGACCCAACCAGCGTCGACGGCGCGATGGAGAAATCCCTCGACACCATGTTCCAGATTGCGCTGGATTACAACAAAGGGGTGGATATTCACCTGCACGAAACCAGCCCGGCGGGCGTGGCGGCGGTGAACTACATGGTAGAAACCGTGGAGAAAACGCCGGCGCTGAAGGGGAAGCTGACCATCAGCCACGCCTTCGCGCTGGCGACGCTTAACGAACAGCAGGTGGATGAGATCGCCACCCGCATGGCGGCGCAGCAGGTGACCATCGCCTCCACCGTGCCGATTGGCACCCTGCACATGCCGCTGAAGCAACTGCGTGATAAAGGCGTGTTTGTCATGACCGGTACCGACAGCGTGATTGACCACTGGTCCCCGTACGGTCTGGGGGACATGCTGGAGAAAGCCAACCTCTACGCCCAGCTCTATATTCGCCCGAACGAACAGACGCTTTCGCGGGCGCTGGGCATCGCCACCGGCGACGTGCTGCCGCTGAACGACAAAGGTGAGCGCGTGTGGCCTAAAGCGCAGGACGACGCCAGCTTCGTGCTGGTGGATGCCTCCTGTTCCGCCGAGGCCGTGGCGCGTATCTCTCCGCGTACCGCGACGTTCCACAAGGGGAACCTGGTCTGGGGCTCTGTGGGCTAATGTGGTGCCGGGTGGCGCTGCGCTTACCCGGCCTACGGTTCGGAGATTTTGTAGGTCGGGTAATGCGAAGCCGCCACCCGACAATGCAGTATACTGCTATGCACATTCTTAAAGAGGGATCTGCCATGGCACAAAACATCTACGACAATCCGGCGTTTTTCGAAGGCTACGCCCAGCTTCCGCGCTCCGTGCAGGGGCTGGACGGCGCGCCGGAGTGGCCTGCGCTTAAGGCGATGCTGCCGGATTTAACTGGCACATCAGTTATCGATCTTGGGTGCGGCTACGGCTGGTTCTGCCGCGTGGCGCGCGAGCTGGGCGCTTGTGACGTCACGGGCGTCGATATCTCTGAAAAGATGCTCGCCCGCGCGGCAGAACTGACGGATGACACGCAGATCCACTATCAGCGTAGCGATCTGGAATCTCTTCAGCTTCGCGAAAACAGTCTCGATCTGGTCTACAGCTCGCTGGCGCTGCACTATCTGCCGGAACTGGACGCGTTATTCGCCAGGGTGCAGCGTGCGCTTAAACCCGGCGGCAGCCTGGTTTTCTCGATGGAGCACCCGATTTATACCTGCGCCACCCGTCAGGGCTGGCTCACCGACGACAACGGTGAGCGGTTCTGGGGCGTGAACCATTATCAGGACGAAGGCAAGCGCGTCAGCAACTGGCTGGCAGAGGGGGTAATCAAATACCACCGCACGCTGGGTACCACGCTTAACGCGCTGATCAAGGCCGGATTGACGATAAGTGAAGTCAATGAGTGGGGACCAACGCAGGCGCAGGTTGACGCCTGGCCCGCGCTGGCCGAAGAGGCGGAACGCCCGATGCTGGTGCTGATCGCCGCCCGTAAGGCTTAATAGCCGACTTTATATACCCGCCCGCTCTGTACCCCTTCCACGCTGCGGCGGTAGGCCTGCGCAACGGTCGCAGCGGGAACGCTTTCAAAGCCCGGGAAGAAGCCATCATATGCTTCGACGGATTCCGTCAGCACCGTCGGGCTGATCAGGTTAATGCGGATCCCGCGCGGCAGTTCACAGGCCGCGGCGCGCACAAACCCTTCCAGCGCCGCGTTTACGGTGGTGGCATTGACGCCCTGAGCAATCGGTTCGTGCGCCACAATCCCGCTTATCAGCGTGATCGAGCCGCCTTCGTTCAGGAAGTGCTGGCCGGTCAGCGCCAGACGAACCTGCCCCAGTAGCTTATCCTGCAAGCCCCGGTTGAACTCGCTGTCGGTCATGGTTGCGAGCGGGCCGAAGTGTACCCCACCGCTGGCGGAGACAATCGCATCCACCGGGCCGATCTTTTCGAACAGCGCCTGTACGCTCGCCTGCGAGGTGATATCCACCTGATGCTCGCCCTGCGTGCGACCCACGCGGATCGTCTCGTGGCGTTGGCTTAACTCTTCTGTGACTGCACGACCGACCGTACCGCTGGCACCAATAATGACGATTTTCATAGCAGACTCCTTATGTTGTGAGCCTTCATTCTTTAATAAATAAAAACTCAGATAAACTGGGCTAACGTTAGAAGATTACTAACCAGAGGTTTGGAATATGGATAAGCTTCGCGGGATGGAGACGTTCATCGCGGTGGCGGAAAGCGGCAGCTTCACCGGCGCGGCGGCCCGGCTGGAGATGTCGGCGGTGATGGTCGGGAAGTATATTGCGTTGCTGGAATCGCAGCTCGGCACGCGGCTACTGGAACGCAACACCCGTCGCCAGAGCCTGACCGACGCCGGACGCGTTTATTTCGAAGAGGCCAGGCGCGTGCTGGAGCAGGTCTCGATTGCTGAAAACGCAGTTGAACGTCTGCGAGCCACGCCCGCCGGCACCCTGCGCGTGACGGCACCCACCTCGTTTGGCGGCTGCGTTATCGCGCCTCTGACGGCCACGTTTTTACAGCGCTACCCGCAAGTGCGCATCGAACTGGATCTCACCAACCGAATGGTGGATCTGGTGGAGGAAGGGGTCGATCTGGCCATTCGCATCGGGGAGATCCGAAATGAGGATCTGGTGGCGAAATACCTGTGTCCCTACAACATGACGATCTGCGCCGCGCCGGAATATCTGGCGCGTCACGGTACGCCGCAAACGCCAGCCGATCTGGTGGATCACCTGTGTCTGTCGCACACGGTATGGACGGCGCGTAACGAGTGGCGGCTGCCGGGTGTGGAAGGCGAGGTGCGCTGGAAGCGTGATGCCGTCTTACGATGCAATGACGGCTACGGCTTACGCATGGCGGCGCGAGCCGGGGCAGGACTATTGCTGCAACCGGAAGTGCTGGTGGCTGAAGAGCTGGCAAGCGGCAGGCTGGTTCGGGTTCTGGAAGCGTTTACGCCCGCGCCGAGGCCGGTGCATTTATTGTGGCGCCAGGATTTGCGTCCGCTGCCTAAGCTAACGGAATTTATTGCCCATATTCTGCTAAGATTGGGCACAATATAAAAAAAGAAGGTAAGTAAAGAATGTCTGCAAACAAACTCGCCAGCAGCGCGCAGGGCCTGCAATCCTCTGCCATCCGTGAATTATTAAAACATAGCAAAATGGCAGGCGTGATTTCGCTGGGGGGCGGTATTCCAAACCCGGATCTGTTCGATCATGAAGGTTTAAAAATTGCCGCTGATGCCGTGCTGTCTCAGCATTTTGGCGAAGCGTTCCAGTACGGCCTGACGGAAGGCGTCCCGGGGCTGCGCGAAGAGATCCAACGCATCTGTGAAGGTCGCGGCATCGCCTGTAAAGCCGATGACGTGGTCATTACATCCGGCTCTCAACAGTCGCTTGACGTGCTGGCGCGTGCGTTAATTAACCCGGGCGATACGGTCGTCGTTGAGCGTCCGACCTACCTCGCCGCGTTGCAGGTCTTTGGCCTGGCACAGGCGAATTTTGAATCCGTCGGCACCGACGGCGACGGCATGAAAGTAGATGAACTTGAAGCGCTGGTGGCAACCAAAACCATCAAAGCGGTTTATATCGTGCCAACCTTTGGTAACCCGGGCGGCGTGACGCTCTCCGAGGCGCGTCGTAAACAGCTGGTGGAATTATCGAAGCGCTATGACTTCGTGATTATCGAAGACGATCCGTACAGCGAAATCAACTATACCGAGGAAGCGTTCCGCCCGCTGATTGCTCATGCCAAAGATATCGGCAATGAGGATAACGTGGTGTACACCTCCACCTTCTCTAAAATCCTCGCGCCGGGCACCCGCGTGGGCTGGGTGCTGGTGCCGGAGTGGCTGAAGCGTGCGGTGGTGAACCTCAAGCAAACCACCGATCTGCACACCAGCACGCTGTCGCAGCTGATGACGTACGAATATCTGAAAACCGGTCGTCTGGCGAATCAGATTAAAATGATCCGCGAAGCCTATCGCCAGAAATACCAGACCTTTGCCAGTGAACTGGAAGCGGAGCTGGGCGATGTGATGTCGTTCCACAAGCCAAAGGGCGGCATGTTCCTGTGGGCGAAAATGAATAACGGCATCAATACGACGAAATGGCTGGAAAAAACGTTGAGCAACGGCGTCGTGTTTGTGCCGGGTGAGTTCTTCTACTGCAACGAGCCGGACCACACCACGCTGCGCATGTCTTTCGTTACCCCAACGGATGAGCAGCTTAAAGAAGCGGTTCGACGTCTGAAAATTTCCCTGTAAGCGGATGCGCATAATGGCAGATGCCGTTATGCGCTGTTCCCGTGTAGGGTAAGGTTATTGCGTGGCGTGGGCGAGGGTGCGGTCAAATGCATCGCTGTCTGGCGCCTGTGTGACTTCATGGATCCGACAAATTTTCCCCTCGCGCAGCGTGGCAAACATATACACCTCTAATTCTGCCTGGCGACCATCCGGATATGTCACGGCCACTCTGTGCCGGTCTGCCACACATTCGTTATGGCAACATAACGCTTCCACGGTAAACGTAATCTCGCGGATCTGCGCACGCACATGGTTCAGGTGTTTCATAAATCCCTGATAATCAAGCATGTGACCGTCCGTAACCTGCTGGTAGTCGGGCGTAAACACCTCTGCCGGATCTACATTGCCATTGAATAAGCGGGTTAACAGACAGGCCATTTGCTCGCGCTGCGCGGTGTTGTCGGGCTGGTTTATCAGGGATGTAATGATGGTCATGTTAGCTCCTCGTGATGTTGAGCCGCTATTATCCTTGACAGCATAAGGCGTAGTTTCTGTAATAAGTCGAAGAATAACGATTTTCGGTCAAATTCATGCTGACAACTGAGAGGCTTGTTCATCCCGGCGGCTATCACACCCCATGGCACAGCCATCATGCCGGCCAGCTCTGGCGCATTGCTGCGGGGCTGCTGGTGATTGAGACGCCGCTGGGGCGTTCGGTGGTACCCGCAAAACATATCGGCTGGATCCCGCCTGGTCAGCAGCACGCTGCCTTTTCGGAAAGTGCGATTGAAGGTTGCGCTGTCTATCTTGACCCTGCCCATTGTGAAGGGCTTCCGGAAGAGGCCACGCTTTTCGAGTCTGACGATTTTACCGATGCACTGTTTTCCCGTTTAAGCGTTGCCGGGAGTGAATACGATCCCCGAAAGCTCATCCTGCTGCTGGAAGAGTTGGCTCTGGCGTCTCAGGTCCGCTTTTATCTGCCCGTACCGACCGATCCCCGGCTGAAAAATGTGGTCAGGAAACTGCTGCAATCCGTCGATGATAATCAGACGGTGGAAAGCCATGCCAGCCGTGCCGGGATGAGCGTACGTACATTCAACCGGCGGTTTAGCGCGGAGACGGGGATGAACTTCGTCAACTGGCGCCAGCTGGCGCGCGTCATGCAGGCGATGGAGTGGCTGGCGGCGGGGAAGCCGGTGGGGTGGATTGCGCTCTCGTGCGGATACAACAGCGTCAGCGCATTTATTGAAGTTTTCAGAACGTGGACCGGTAAAACGCCGGGGCAGTGGACGATTAAAGAAGGCCCTTTTGCGCAAAGGTAATGCGCGTGGCCTCGTTGAGATCCAGCTCTCTTAACGATTCCGGATAAACCCAGGCGATCTCCTGAAACTCGTCGTTAAACGTAACATCCCGATTGGCGCTGATGCAGTCGAAGATCAGATAAATCATATAAATTTCCTCGGTGGTACCATCGGCGTAAGTTTTGACCCTGATGTCATCGCGAAAAGCCCAGGGCTTGACGTCGATAATGTCCAGCGCGTCGCCCAGCTCCTCACGGACTTCACGGCGCAGCGCCTGTTCCATGGTTTCGCCTGGTTCCATTCCACCACCGCAGAGTGCCCACTGACCGGGGAATACACCGCGATCGTCGGCCATTTTACATAGCAGGTAGGCTCCGTCATTCTGGATGATGGGGCAGACAATGGTTCGTTGGCGCATAATTTCTTCCTGAAAAATGAATTTGGGCTACTATAGCAGATTGGTGATGGAGATCATGTTAGGTGTGTTGGATCCTCATCACTCGGAACAGCGGTGTAGGCCGGGTAAGGCGAAGCCGCCACCCGGCGTTTGACTACCGCTCCCTCAGCGCCTCCTTCGCCCGGTTAAACGGCTTAATCAGATAATCCAGCACCGTTTTCTCCCCGGTCTTAATATCCACCGTCGCAATCATCCCCGGCACAATCGAAAAGTGCCTGCCCGCCTTGTTCACCAGATAATCCTGGCTGGTGCGAATGAATACACGGTAGTAGAACACCTCCGGCTTCGCTTCGTCCTGAATGGTGTCCGGCGAAATGGTCTCCACCACTCCGTGCAGCCCGCCGTAAATCGCGTAATCGTAGGCGGTGATTTTCACCAGCGCCTCCTGATTAGGATGGATAAAGGCGATATCCCGGGGCGAGAGGCGGGTTTCAATCAGCAGGTGATCGTCCACCGGCACAATCTCCATTAACTCGCCGTTGGGCGGTATGACGCCGCCGATGGTGGTCACCTTGATGTTTTTCACGATCCCGCGCACCGGCGACTTCACCGTCAGGCGGGTAACGGAATCCTCGCGGCCTTTCAGGATCGCTGACACCATATCCACCTCGGCGTTGGCCTTAGACAGCGCTTCACGGGCCTGCACGTAATACTGGGAACGCACGTCGGTGAGCTTCAGCTCCAGGTCGCTTTTCTGCCGTTGCAGGCGCAGCACTTCCACGTGGCTGGCGGCACCGGTTTTCACCAGCCGTTGAGTGATCGCCAGTTCTTTATTGGCGAGCGCTAACGCGGAGCGAAGTTCACGCTGCGTATCCTCCAGCTGGGCGCGGCGAGAGTTGTAAAGCCGCGTTTCTGCGGCGGTCAGGTCGGTCCATTTCGCCAGGGAAGGCGGGAATTTCAGCGGGAGATCGTTCACCTCGGCGTACAGGCGCACGCTGGAGGCCAGCGACGCGCGGTAACGCGCCGCGCTTTCGCCGACGTTAGATTCCGAGCGGGTAGGATCCAGCCGCGCCAGCACCTGTCCGGCCTGCACCTGATCCCCTTCGTGTACGTTCAGCTCGGTGAGGATCCCCCCATCCAGAGACTGCAATACCTGCTCGCGTGAACTGGGGATCACTTTTCCGGTGCCGGTTGAGACTTCATCCAGCACCCCGAACCACGCCCAGACGCCGAGCACCACAAACATCAGCAGGGAGAAGAAAACGATGCGCCGGGCGCCGGTATAACCGCTCTCGGAGTCGAGCGCGTTATCCAGATCTTCTACTGCGGCAACGTCACGCTGATTGATTTTCATTATTCCACTCCCGTCCGGTTGCCTGCTGCTGTTGCTGCATACGGCTGTTGTTCAGCGCCTGCGCTTTTGGCGCGTCCATCACCAGCATGCCATCTTTGAGTACCACCACGCGCTCCACCAGCTCCAGTACCGGCACGCGGTGGGTCGCGACAACCAGCGTGCGGTTGCCGAGCCACGCCCCGAGACGTTGAATAAATTCCCGCTCGGTATGTTCATCAAGGGAGGCGGTCGGTTCATCCATCAGCACGATATTCGGGTCGCGCAGCAGCATCCGCGCCAGCAGAATAGACTGCCGCTGCCCGCCGGACAGCCCGACGCCGTTCTCCATAATCGGGTAATCCAGCCCCTTTGGCAGCTTCTGCACAAAGCTGGCCGCGCCGCACATCTCCAGCACCTCGAAGATCTCTTCATCGGTGGCGCGCGGCATGCCGAGCGTGATGTTCTCGCGCAGGGTGCCGTAAAACAGCCGGGCGTTCTGGGTCATAAAGCCGACGTTTCTCCGCACGTCAGCCACGTCCAGATGCGGCAGACTGAGATTGTCGAGCCGCAGTTCACCACCCGCCAGATCCATCCCGCCCGCCATCGCCTGCAACAGGGTTGATTTGCCCGCGCCGTTGCGCCCGAGGATCGCCACTTTTTCGCCCGCTTTGATCTCCAGGCGGTTAATGCGCAGCGCCATGCGGGGATCTTCCGGGTGATAGCGGAACTGCGCCTGCTCGAAAAGATAGTGGCCGCGCAGCACGTCCTGGCGGATCGGCGTCTCTTCGCGCTGGTTCTCGGTCGGCAGCTGCATAATGCTGTCCAGCCCCTCTTTGGCCGCCTTCACCTGCTGCCAGCGGGCCAGCACGCCGCACAGCGTCGCCATCGGGGCGATCATCCGTGAGGCGAGCATCGAGGCGGCCACCACCGAACCTGTGGTTAAGGTGCCGTCGATCACCATCGGCGCGCCCACCACGATCACCCCGGCATAGACCAGACTCTGAATGGTCATCCCCCAGCTGATCAGGTTCTGCGTCAGTTCGCGGGTGCGCAGGCCGGATTCGGCGGTGATCTGGATATAGCTGTTCCACTGCTGCAAAAAGCGGTTCTCCGCCTGCATCAGCTTGATGTCCTCCAGCCCCTGCACGCTCTCCACCAGCACCGCGTTGCGCAGGGTAGATTCATGCGCCGACTGCTTCGCCAGCTCCGCCAGCTTCTTTTGCAGCAGCAGGCCAGGCAGGACCATGATCACCGCCGCCACCGGGGCGATCCACGCCAGCTGCGGGGCGATGATCGCCAGCACAATCACAAACAGGATAAAGAACGGCAGATCGACGATGGTGGAAATGGTGGAGGAGGTGACCATCTCGCGGATCTGCTCCAGCTCGCGCAGCTGGGAGATAAAGCTGCCGGTGGATCGCGGAATGGCGCTGTGGCGCAGCCGCAGCGCGTGGCCGAAGACCCGATCCGAGACGCGCATATCCGAGCGTTTGCCCAGCAGATCCATAATGTGCCCGCGCGCCACGCGCAGCACAAAACCAAACAGCGTGGCGATCAGTACCCCAATGGTCAGTACGTAGAGCGTCGGGTAGGACTGGGCGGGGATCACCCGGTCATACACCTGCATGGAAAATACAATGCCGGAGAGGGAGAGCACGTTGATAAACAGCGCCGCCAGCATCACCCAGCTGTAAGGGCGAAGGTCGCGCATCACCAGCCGGTAGAGCCAGTCCGGGCGGTATTTTGAGATATAGGCATCCACGCGGCTGTCCTTCAGCGCCGCCAGCGGACGCAGGGCGATGACGTGGCGGATGGCAGGCAGCATCGCGCTCATCGACAGGCGGTTGGTGTGCGTGCTGTCGTCGAAAAAGCTGACCTCAAGCGTATCCTCGCCGTCGAAATTATCGATCACGCCGATTTTACCGTCGTTCAGCTCTACCACCACCGGCAGACGCCAGCTGTTGATGGCGTGCTGATCGGCCGTCAGTAGCTGGAACGTCAGCCCGGCTTCACGGGCGAGCTGCGTCAGCGCGGGCACCATCGGTTTGCCTTTCAGCCACGGCGCGCCCGCGATCAGCGAGCCTGGCGAGCAGGCAACGCGATAGCGCGTCGCCACATAGCCAAACGCCTGCGCCCACTGCTCCAGCGCCTCATCCGTCATGTTTTCACCCTGCGGAATATCGCGTTGCTTCATGGCTGGATCTCCACGGTCTGGATGGTGCGGTTTTCAAGATCGAACGCCTGACGTATGCGCCCGGTTTGGTAGAGACAGTTCAGCTGAAGCTGGCGGAGCTGTCCGGCGGTTTGCTGCTGGGTAAAGCGCGCCTGATACACCTCCTGCTCGGCGTTGAGCACGTCGAGCAGCGGGCGGGAACCAAGATCGAGATACTGCTGCTGATACAGCTCGCGGGTACGGGCGCTGAGCGCTTCCTGGCGGCCCTGGATCTGAAGCGTGCTCATCAGGCTCATCACCTGGCTGCGCGCTTCCAGCAGTTTTTGCCGCACCTCAAGACGGGTGCGCTGAATGGTGGACTGGGCCGATTCCACCGCGTGTCCGGCGGCGTTACGCCGGGCGGTGAGGCCGCCGCCCTGATAGAGCGGCATCTGCACTTTTACCCACGCGGAGTACTGGGTGCGGTCCCGCGTTTCGTTGCCTGAGTAGCGGTCGTTAAGATAGTGGCGGACTTCCGGCTCCAGCGAGACGGTAGGGGTCATCTGCGCGTTGGCATAGTCGAGATTGGCCTGCGCGACGTTGGCCTGCGCCCAGGCCGCTAAAACCGAGGGTACCAGGCGATCGTCCGGCTCGGCAATATCGCAGCTGCGGGCCAGACTTTGCGGAAATTCGTTGCTGACCGCGTTCAGGCTGTCCCAGCCCAGCATGCTCATCAGCGTGGCGCGTGAGCTGTCGAGGCTGGCCTGATACTGCATCAGCTGCGCTCGCGCGCCTTCGATACGGGCATCGGTCTGCACCACGTCAGAGAGCGACGTGGCGCCTTCGTCATTACGCAGCTTCGTCAGTGTGCCGATGGAGGTCAGGGCGTCCAGCTGTTCTTTAGCGGTCTCGACCATCTGCTGCCAGGTCTGCACCTGCACCATAGCGATGGCGGTATCGTGGGCGATAGTGTCGATGCTCACCAGCACGTTGGCCTGCTGCTGGGCGACGCCCGCGTTTTCGGCGCGCACCTGGCTTGCGACTTTGCCGAAGTCGTAAAGCATTTGCGAAAGAGAAAGCACCAGCGAGGGGGTAAAGCCATTATCGTCGCCGTCGTGGCTATAGCCGTTATCCATGCCGGCGTTAATTTGCGGATAATATTTCGATTTGGCGACGTCCACATTTTCGCTCTGCTGATAGAGTTTGCCGACGGCTTCACTGATGGCCGGATGCCAGGTCACGGCGCGGTTTACGGCTTCATCCAGCTGTAGCGTGCCGGGGGCGGCTTTGCTGGCTACGGGCGCCACGCGGCCATTTAAAGAGGGGAGTTCCTGCGTTTCGCTTAATTGTCCGGTATTAATCATCGCCGCAGGGTTTGCCGCGATAGCGGGCACAGATATCAGGCAGCACGAGAGCCACCAGTAAGGCATCTTCTTTCCCATGTCTTGTCCCTAATAAAAAAGTACTGCTTTTTTGTTTATGCCCGGGCGCTGTGCGCGCCCGGGTCATTTCTTGCAGGTGCTATCAGGTAATGATGTGTTGCTGGTTTACAAGCTCGTCGTAGGTGGTCTGAACGTTGTCCAGCGTAACGAGCGTAGATTTAGTGTAGGCGGCTCCCGTGCCGTCACGGTCGATGGAGATCACAGTATTGTTACCGCTTTGTGAAACAGAGACATAGTTCCCCAGCGTCGACGCGCTACCGTTCCAGCCCACCAGCAGATCGCCAATGTCGATCTTGTCTCCCTGCGACAGGGAGAAGTTCGTCCAGTGGTCACCCGTGCTGTTACCTGCGGTGGCGTTACCCGCCGTAGTGTTCAACACCTGATAAATCAGCGTGTCGCCGTAGGCCGTGCCACTAATCACATCGTTATGTTCCGAACTGACAAATTTCGGTGCCATATTGATGGTCAGCGAGGCGGTATCCCGGGTGCCGTTGGCGTCGGTCAGGGTGTAGTTAAAGACCTCCTTGCTGGTGATGGTAGAGAACGATATCCCCGGGTTGAGTGTGTAGGTGTAACTGCCGTCTGCGGCAATCGCCAGCGTGCCGTAGTGACCCGTGATGTTTACCTGCGTGCTGCCGGTGTAAGGATCCAGCGTGGTGGTTACGCCGTCGTAGCCGGTAATGCTGAGACGGGTATCGACCGAGTGCAGCTGGTCCATCGCGCCCGCGGAGCCGGTGCCGTCGAAGATATTGCCGTCAACGGTGTGGGTGCCCGTGGCGTCAAACTGCGACAGGGAGTAGCTGGTCCCGGTGACGCTTGGGGTAACGGTGATATTTCCCACCCCCAGCGGCCCCATTCTGCCGGTATAGTTCAGCGTATAGGTTCCCGCTTCCAGATCGAGGCCCGTCAGGTTGATCGTCGCCCTGCCGCCCAGCAGCAGCCCGCCGTTAAATGAGCCGGATCTGAGGGTGGTGGTGCCGTTGGTCAGCGTCCAGTCGACCGTTAACCCGGTAAGGGTCAGCAGCGAGGCGACGTTAAACGACAGAACCACGTTATGCAGTGCAGTATTAGGATCCACCACGAAGGTCCCGCTTCCGCTGCCCTGGGTTGAGGCAAGCAGCGCGGCGTTCCAGCTCGCCGACCCGACGGTGGTATCCGAGTATGCGGCGGTGCGGTGCACCGAGTTCACGTCCATCGCCGTGCTGACATCGTTCACCGCGTCCATTGGCTGCGCGGTCGGGGTGATGTTCAGCGATGCCGTGTCTTTCGAGCCGTTCGGCGCGGTGATGGTGTAGACGAAGGTATCCGGGGTGCTGATGCTGTCAGCGCCGACTCCGCTGTCCAGGGTGTAAGTGTACTCCCCGGCTGCGTTGATCCGCAGCGTACCGTACTCGCCGGTGATCTCCGTCAGGCCGCTGCTGTTCACCGCCACGCCGTTAACGTCGGAGACCACGGTACCTGCTGGCGCAATATCATCCGCCAGCACATCCCCGGTCGTGCTCTCGCTCACGCTTGCCACGCTGTAGACATGATCCTGCAAGACGTTCAGCGTGTAGGCCGTCAGCGCGGTGATCCCCGCCGCCGTATTGAGCAGGAACAGGTACTCGCCAGCGGGCAGGTTCAACGTCAGCTGCGGGGAAGTGCCGCCCAGCAGCGGCGCGCGCAGCCAGCCGGGTTCAACGCGCATCTGCTCGAAGGTCTGCGTCGCATTGTTGAACTTATAGATGTAGAGGTCGAACACCGAGGCCAGCGCGACGCCGCCCACGGACGCCTGAACGGTCATGGTGCGGGTGGTGCCTTCTTCCACGTTATAGATGATCGGGTTGGCCAGATCGTCCAGCAGGTTCAGCCCCAGGGTATTGCCAAGGTTGATCCCCACCAGGGTAAAGCCGCCCTGCGACGAGGTGCCGTTGTTGATCGCCTCCACGGTGGTGTCGAAGGTCAGCGAGGCGGTATCGTCCACGGCCACGATCCCGCTGCTGGTAGTGCCTTCGCCCAGCGACAGAACCAGATTTGCCGAGGCGCTGGTGCCGTTGTGGGTGATGGTGTAGGTAAAGTTCTCCGTGCGGCCAATGACGGCGGCGCTGGTGTTGGTCAGGTTATAGGTATAGCTGCCGTCCAGGTTGATGGTCAGCGTGCCGTATTGCCCCTGAATCACCGTGCCGTCAGCCGTAACGCTGGTGGTGGTGCCCTGGGCGTTGGTGACCGTAGTGACGGTGGTGCCCGCCGGGGCGTTGTCGCTGCCTGCGGTTGGATCCACGTCAGTGATGACGTTCCCGACAACGCTGGTCTCGCCGGACACGGTGCCTGCGCTGGTCTCTTTCACCGCCACATCGAGGCTGGTGTAAGAGCCGGTTGCCAGCAGGTTAGTGTTGTAGCTCAGGACGCGATACTGACCATTCGCCAGCCCGGTCAGGTTCAGCGACACCCCCGTCGCGCCGAGGGTCAACAGGTCAGCGAACTGCGGCTGCCCGGTATCGACCACGGTGGTCCAGGTGTTGTTGGCGGCGTCGAAGCGCTGTACTACCAGCTCAAGGGTATTGAGCAGGGAAAGAACGGCACCCGTGGCGTTGGCGTTCACGGCAATATCCGCACTGCCGCCGTTGCCGACGGTGAAACCTACCTGCGCGGTGTCGTTGCCGAGCAGCGTCAGCACGTTACCTAAGGCGCCTACCAGCAGGAAACCATAGTCGCTGTACTGCGAGTTGGTCACCGTGGCGGTGGTCGTGAGCGCCAGTTCTTCAGCGTTGGTGCTGGCAGAGAGCGGCACCACCGGCGCAAGGGCTGAGCCGGGCAGCGAAACGTTGCCTGCCGCATCGGTGGCGGTGATTTGCAGCGTCTGACCTTCCGTCTGTTTATTGAGGAAGGTGTAGCTCCAGGAACCGTTGCTGTCCGCCGTGGCGGTGACCGTTGAATTATCCGCCAGGCGGATGGTGACGGTGCTGCCCGCTTCAGCGCTACCGGTCAGTACGCTGCCGTCTGCGTTGAAGGTCCCGGTTGGAGCCGTTGGCGCAGTGAGATCGACAATGACGGTGGTCGACGTGGAAATCGGGCTGGTGCCCGAGCCGTTGCTCGCCGTGGCGGTGAAGGCATGCGGGCCTTCACTCAGCACCGGCGTGGTGAAGCTCCAGTTGCCGCTGGCATTCGCGGTGACCGTGCCCATCAGCACCCCGTTGTTATAGAGGGTGATGGTCGTGTTCGGCTGCGCCGTGCCGCTCAGGGTTGGCGTGGTGTCATCGGTGGTATTCCCGTTGGTCAGGTTGCCCGTCACCGTGCCAACGTTATCGTCAATATTGGCGATAACAGGCGCGTTCGGGATTGTGGTGATCGGGGCAATCACGGAGGTGGTGATACCCGCGTTACCGGCCTTATCGGTAGCAAAGACGATCAGGGATTCACCGGCGGTCTGTGCAGGGGTGATGGTGGCGCTGAAGCTTCCGCTACCGTCCGCGACGGCCGTTCCAAGCACGGTTCCGGTGCTGCTGGTGATGGTGACGGTGCTTCCCGCTTCCGCTGTACCGGTGACCTGCGTCCCGTTGGTGATCACCGCCAGCCCGGTTGGGGCTGGTGGCGGCGTCAGGTCAACGTTAATCGTGATAATCGGTGAAGCCACGCTGGTATTGCCCGCGGCATCGGTGGCGGTTGCGGTGAAGTTATGCGCGCCTTCCGTCAGCGTGGTGCTGGTTTGCGGCAGCGTCCAGTTGCCGTTGGCATCGGCAGTGACGGTCCCCACCAGCGTCGTGCCGTCGTAAATACGTACGGTGGCATTGGCTTCCGCCGTACCGTTTAAGGTCGGACGGGTGTCGTTGGTTGGGTTGGTGCCAGTAACAGGTCCGGTGACGGTCCCCACATCATCCTCAATCGAGGTGATTGCCGGTACGACAGGGGCGGTGGCATCCACATTAATGGTGTAACCGCCGGTCTGCGCGCTGGCGTTGCCCACCGCGTCGGTAGCGGAGAAGGTCAGATTATGCGGCCCGTCAGCCAGCGGGGTGGAAGGCGTAAAGCTCCACGCGCCGCCGGTGGCGACTGCGGTGCCAATCTGTACCCCATTATCAAAGATGGTGACCGTCGCGCCGGCTTCTGCCGTACCGGTGAGCGTTGGCCGCGCGTCGTTGGTTAACCCGCCGTTGGCGACAGGCGCAGCGGCGTTACCGACATCGTCGGTGATGCTGGTCAGCACCGGCAGCGCTGGCGGTGTGGTGTCAATGGTCAGGCTGAAGTCGGCGGACGACGTGCTGGTGTTACCCGCCTGATCCGTTGCTTCTGCGGTAAAGGTGTGTGACCCACTGTCCAGCGGCACGGTGATATCGACGGTCCAGTTGCCATCGGCATCGGCAGTACCGGTGCCCACCAGCGTGGTGCCCTCATAAATATTCACGGTGGCCAGCGGCTCGCTGGTCCCCACCAGACGCGGGAGAGGATCGTTGGTGGTCTGGCCGGAACCTATTGCCCCGGTGATGGTGCCAACGTCGTCAATCGCCTGGGTGATAACCGGCGCGACAGGCGCAGCCGTATCTACCACCAGCGTAAAGCCTGGTGAGGCAGGGCTGACGTTGCCCGCGGCATCGGTTACCGTGGCGGTCCAGGTGTGGCTGCCGTTTGCCAGCGTACCGGTGGTAAAGCTCCATACGCCGTTTGCGTCCGCCACGGCGGTACCCACTTCACGGCCACTTTCATAAATGGTGATGGTCGCGTTGGCCGCCGCGGTGCCGTTCAGCGTTGGCGTGGTGTCGTCTGTGCTTTGTCCCGAGGCGACCGGGCCCAGCACGGTACCAGCATCGTCAGTGGCCGGGGTAAAGACCGGTGCTTCGGGCACCGAGGTATCCACCGTCAGGTTGAACGGTGGTGAGGTGACCCCGGTATTGCCTGCGGCATCGGTGGCGTTGAAGGTAATAACGTGCGGCCCTTCGCCCAGTTCAGTGGTCGGCGTGAAGGTCCAGTTACCCTGGGCGTTGACGACCGCCGTGCCAATTTCCACATCATCGACAATAACGTGTACCGTTGCGCCCACTTCCCCCGTACCGTTGAAAGTTGGACGGGTGTCGTTCGTGGAGCCGTCGCTGGCGAGGGTTCCCGTTCCCGGGCTGACATCGTCTATTACCGTGGTAACCACCGGGGCCGCAGGCCCGGCGGTATCCACCGTAAAGGCGAACACTGGCGAGTTGGCGGAGACGTTTCCGACATCATCGCTGGCGTTAACGCGCAGGTTATACGTCCCGTCCGTCAGTACCGGATCCGGCGTAAAGGTCCAGTTGCCGCTGCCGTCGACCGTGGTGGTGCCAATCTCCACGCCGTTATTCAGCACGTGAATGATGGTACCCGCCTGGCCGGTGCCGCTGAGGGTTGGCGTGGTGTCATTGGTCACCTGCCCGGCGGTAAGCGGGCCGGTTGCGCCTCCCGGGGCGTTGTCGCTGACCGTAACGATCGTCGGCACCTGTGGCGCAGTCAGATCGATTTCGACGCTCCAGGCGTTGGACGGCTGGCTGACGTTGCCCTGCGGATCCGTCGCTCTGACAGTAAAGTCATGCGTCCCTTCGCCGAGGGCGGTTTCAGGGGTAAATGTCCAGGCACCGGTGCCGTCTGCTGCCACCGTACCAATTTGCGTAGCGCCATCAAAAATGGCGACGACGCTGTTCGGCTCGGCGCTACCGGTCAGGGTTGGCGTAGTGTCGTTGGTTGGATCGCCGCTTGGGACAGGCGTTGCCGCATTGCCTGCGTTATCCGTCACGCTGGTAATCACCGGCGTGGTAGAGACGGTGTCGACAACGATGGTGATCCCGGCCGACGGGGCGCTCTCATTGCCTGCCGGGTCGGTGGCGGTCACGGTCAGGGTGTGGCTGCCGTCGTCCAGCGCAGGCGGCGTGTAGCTCCAGGTGCCGGTCGGACCGACAACAACGGTGCCCAGCGGGTCGCCGTCATCGTACACCGTAATGGTGTCCCCGGCCGTGCCTGTTCCGGTCAGGGTAGGACGGTTGTCGTTGGTGCTCTGCCCGTCAGCGATTGGGCCGGTGACCGGGCCTACGTCATCGGTCACCGCACCGATGGCTGGTGCGGTCGGATCGGTGAGGTCGACGGTGACAGTCGCGATCGGCGACTGCCCGCTGGTCGCGCCGGTGGTGGTGTTTGTGGCGGTGACGGCGAAGGTGTGCGGCCCTTCCGCGAGCGGCAGCAGCGGCGTGTAGCTCCAGTTGCCGTCTGTATCCGCAACAATTTCGGTCAGCGGAACCAGCGCCCCATCCAGATAAATGGTGATGACGCTACCCGGATCGGCGGTGCCGGTAAGGGTAGGCGTGGTGTCATTGGTGGTTTTATCTTTCACATCGCCAGTGACGGGATCGGCATCATCGTTGATTGCCGTAATCACCGGCACCGCTGGCAGAATAAGCGGGGAGTCCGGTACGTCAAAGGTGGTTGTCGGGCTTGCATTACCTGCGGCGTCCGTGGCGAACAGCGTCAGCGTCGCGGGATCCAGTTGGGCCGGGGAGAGGGCGATGGCGAAGGTGCCTCCCGTCGCGACCCCGGTCCCGATGATATTGCCGCCGGCGTCACGCACCGTCACCGTGGTTCCATCATCTGCCGTACCGGTCAGCGGCGTGCCCTCTGCGGCAATGGTGATATTGGTTGGCGTTGCAGGAAGCAGCGTATCCACCGTCACGCTGAGATCGCCGGAGCTGGCGGAGGTATTCCCCGCCGCGTCACTTGCGGCAACCGAGAAGGTGTGCGGCCCTTCCGCAAGCGCGGGGTCGGCTGTCCAGGACCATGTCCCGTTCGGCTGAACCACCACGACCACCGGAGACGGCGTGCCATCAACAGAAACGGTTACGCTCGAACCCGGCTCGCCAATCCCGGTGAGGGTTGGGGTACCGTCGCGGGTGTAAAGCACGCTGTTAGTCAGTTGGCTGTCAGAGACGGCGTCAATTTGCGGCACGGTCGGTGCCTGCGTATCGACCGTCACGCTAAAGACCGGGCTGACCGGGCTCAAGTTACCCGCGTCGTCCACCGCGGCGACGGTGATATTCAGCGGACCATCGGTTTGTGTCGGCAGGGTGTATGACCACTCGCCATTGGCGATTTCAACGCGATCCACTTCCACGCCGTTGTTGTAGATAATCACCGTTTCGCCGGTCGTGCCGCCTCCGCCAATGACAGGTGTGTTATCGTTGGTTGAGCCTCCATTCTGAGCGCCGCCAATGGAACCGATGAGCGGGGTATCCGGGGCGAGGGTGTCGACCGTTATCGTGATACCGGTTGATGGCAGAGATTCATTGCCGGCTTCATCGGTGGCGGTCGCCGTGTATTGGTGCGTCCCTTCGCCAATGTTGCTCTCAGGACGCCAGCTCCAGTTACCGCTACCGTCCACCGTGACGCTGCCCACGGCCTGCGGCTCGCCTGTACCCACCTGGTCATAGATGGTAATGACGTCATTCGGCGTACCGGTGCCGCTCAGTACCGGGCGCGGATCGTTGGTGGTTCCGCCGTTGTCCACTGGCCCGGTGATCTGGCTTACGCTGTCTGTCACCGTCGGGATCCCCGGCTGGCCCGGCGCGTCGGTATCAATGGTAATGGTCACTGGCGTGGACGGTGCGCTTTCGTTCCCGGCGCTGTCCTGATTGGTCACCGTCAGGGAGAGATCGTAGGTGCCGTCAGGGAGCGGATCTTCCGGTGTCCAGCTCCAGTTACCGTCGCCATCGATCTCGGCTTCACCTATTTTGGTTGCGCCATCGTAAATGCTTACGGTATCTCCCGGCGTGCCCGAGCCGCTCAGGGTTGGTGTGGTATCGCGGGTGGTCTCCCCAGGATTCAGAGCCGTCCCCGGTGTGGCGCCGTCCGGGTTCACGATGATCTCAGGAATATCCGGCGTTGCAGGCGCGGTCGTGTCGATCGCCAGCTCAAATGGTGGCGAGATGGTGGTATTACCCGCCTCATCCGTCGCGTGGACCGTCAGCGAATGCGGGCCGTCCGTCAGCGGCGTGGTTGGCGTAAAGCTCCAGCCGCCGCTGCCGTCAAGCACGGCCGTGCCGAGCAGGGTGGTCCCGTCATAGATAGTGATGGTGGTGCCTTCCGGTGCGGTTCCCTGCAGCTGCGGCAGCGTGTCATCGGTAGTATCCCCGCTGTTAAGCGGAACCTGCACAGTGCCGATGTTATCGGAGACGGTGTCAAGGGTGGCCGCCGGTGGCGGAGTGGTATCGACGGTAAAGGTAAAGCCGGGTGATGATGCGCTGGTGTTGCCGGCCGCATCGCTCGCGACGACGGTGAACGTATGCTGCCCGTTCCCTAATGCGGTAGTGGGCGTGAAGGTCCATGCGCCACCGTTGTTCACAATGGCAGTACCAATATCCTGTCCGTCCAGGCGGATCGTCACGGTGGAGCCCGGCTCGCCGGTACCGTTCAGCGTCGGGAGCGTGTCGTTGGTGATTTGGTTGTTGTCGAGCGGCCCCGTGCGGCCCGGTACGTCATCAATGACCTGCGTAATGGCTGGAGCGCCCGGCGCGGCGGTATCCACCGTGATGCTCCAGGTGTTCGATGTCCCGCTGAGGTTATTGTTGGCGTCAACCGCCGTCGCCGTCAGCACGTGCCCGCCGTCGGGAAGATCCGTTTCCAGCGTGATGGACCACTGGCCGTCAGGCCCAACCACCGCGGTGCCGATTTCAGTGGTGCCGCTGTAGAGGGTGATCGTCGTGCCGGGCTCGCCCGTTCCGTTGATGGTCGGGGTTTTGTCGTTGGTGAGACCGTTCTGGCTGACAGGACCGGTGACGTCGAGCGCATCATCCTCCACGCCTGTGATGACCGGGGTTTGTGCCGCGGTGATGTCCGGCGCGTCAAACGGCGCGGTCGGGCCGGTGTTTCCGGCGGTATCGGTGGCATCTGCGGTCAGGGCTTCGCCGTTGGCTTTCGGCGGGATCAGATCAACGCTGAAATTACCCTGATCGTCGGCGACCGCTTCCCCGACCTTAACGCCATTTTCACGAATGGTGACGGTGCTGCCCGGCTCGGCTGTACCGGTTACCGTGGTGCCGTCGGCAGAGATCACCACGTTTTCCGGTGCCAGCGGTGGCGTGCTGTCTGGCGCGTCGGCAAAGCCGGACGGACTGGTGTTGCCGCTACCGTCGGTGGCCGTCACTGCAAGGGCTTCGCCGTTGGTCTGGGCTGGCGAAATCGGGATGGTAAAGGTGCCGTCCGGACCGGCGGTGGCCTGGCCGATGATCGTACCGTCCGGCGCTTTAATAATAATCGTGCTGTTTGGCTCGGCGGTTCCGCTGACGCTTGCCCCGTCTTCCGCCACCACCAGGTTACCCGGTGCGGCAGGCGCGGTGATGTCCGCTGCGTTAACCAGCGCCGGGGAACTCTGGTTGCCTGCGGCATCGGAGGCGACCACGGAGATGATCTCGCCGTTCACTTGTGCAGGGTTCAGGTTGGCGATGTAGTTGCCGTTGCTGTCGGCAGTGGCGGTCCCGATTTGCACCCCGGCGTTGTTGGTGATGACAATTTTACTGCCCGGCTCGGCAGTACCGGTGATTTGCGTGCCTGTCGAATTGAGCGTCGCCTCCGGCATGTCTGGCGGCGTAAGATCGACGGTAAAGTTGATCGGCTGAGACAGGCCGCTCTGGTTGCCTGCCGCATCGGTCGCGGTGGTGGTAATGGCGTGGTTTCCTTCAGACAGGTTGGTCGACGGGGTAAAGCTCCATTTCCCGGTAGCATCGGCCGTGGCGGTGCCGATCGGCTTGCCGTTGTCATAGAAGGTAATAACGGTGCCAGCTTCACTGATGCCACTGAACGTCGGGCGTGCATCGTCCGTGCGTTGTCCGTTGCTCAGCGGGCCCGCCTCGGTGCCCACGTTATCATTGACGGTGACAATCTCGGGGGCAGCCGGCGCGGTTGAATCCGGTGCCGTGACCTGAACGCCCGGGCTGGTATTGCCGGACGGATCGGTGGCGGTGGCGGTGATCTGCTCCCCGTTGGTGAGCGGCGTGCCGAGATCGATAGTAAATTTCCCGTCGCTGCCAGCCTTGCCCGTTCCGATGGTGTTGCCATCGGCATCTTTCAGTGTCACGGTGCTGCCCGGCTCAGCCGTACCGGACACGGTTTTGCCGTCAGGCGAAACCTCCAGATTGGCAGGTGCATCCGGCGCGGTGAGATCCGGTGCTGTGACCTGACCACCCTGGCTGGTATTGCCGGACGGGTCGGTGGCCGTGGCGGTGATCTGCTCCCCGTTGGTGAGCGGCGTACCGAGATCGATAGTAAATTTGCCGTCGCTGCCGACCTTGCCCGTTCCAATGGTGTTGCCATCGGCATCTTTAAGGGTAATCGTGCTGCCCGGTTCAGCCGTACCTGTTACGGTTTTGCCGTCAGGTGAGACCTGAAGATTAGTGGGAGCATTCGGAGGCGTAGTATCAGGTTCGGAAGGATTTCCCGGATTACCGGGATTCGGGTTGTTGTTATCGTCATCTCCGCCACCTCCACCGCCGGTTCCCGCCGCAATAGCAATCCCACCTGCGGCGGCCAGGCCACCCAGCACCCAGGGCCACGCAGCGGCGCCGCCGGCATCACTCCCTGACGCCGCCAGTAATGCATCAGTGGAGGCGATGGATTCATAGGTCGCGGCACCGGTTGGATCTTCAATCCACCACAGCGCTCCGTCACTCTCTTCAAGCACCAGCTGGCTTACGCCCTGCGCATCAGTGACGTAGAAATTCTTGAGAGTAATCACTTCGCCCGAATTGAGGGTAATCACCAGATCGTTTCCGCTGCGGGAGTAATCTGCGATGTTGGCTCGATCCACGTTAAGCTTAACGATTGAGGAGTGATCGAGTGTTATCTGTGTCCCTTCCGTGGTCGTTTCCACGCCAGTTAATTTAGATATAACAGATATTTGGCTCATACAGTTATTACTCCAGCAGAGTGATTGGTTACGGCGTGTCAAACAAAGCCATCATTTCTGAAGGGATGAACGCGCTCCCGGCGAAAATACTGTTTAATAAACAGGATTTACCGTTACTTTCTTTAGCGCGACCGATGCCCGCCAGGATTAAAAGTGGCAACCTCAGGGCAAAGCTAATTATTTACACAGGAAATAGTTGTTTATTTATATGTTTGCGATTTATAAGCCTTATTATTTGTGCAGGTATTAAATTATTTCGTTATAAAAATGATATAGCTATAAATGTCTGAATAAGCAAATTAAGTGTTCGTAAACCCAATGCGGCTATTGCAGGGGAGATTAATTGATAGCGTGAATATATTTCGTTAGCTATGAGGGCGCGTGGATAAAGGGTTTTGGCGTAAAAGGTGCAACCCTTAAAACGGTGCTGGTGGGGCGATATTAATAATTATAATATGCGATAAATATCTAATTTTGGTCAGGTTTAATTGCTGCTTAATTGTAGTTTAAGTTAGGGTAAAATATCTGGTGTATGATATATTTAAAACTCTCTCATTTATAAAATATATTTTTACGGGCGGGTTGATTTCTGCTACTCAAAAAAATTACGTATTTTCTTCTCATGTTTAATAAATAAAAGGCCGCAAGCGTGGCCTTTCAGAGGCTATCGGTATTAGCCTAAAGAAATTATGCCGATTTCCACGAGGGCGGCTAATGTCAAAAGAATAAAGAGGATAACAACTATTGGTCTGTACATTTTTAAGGTTCCATCCTTGTGTGAAGTCCTGCCCATCGTGTCCGTTGTCATTTTCCATGGTAATGACGTGCTGTCGTTGATGCTCATCAAAGGGACGCAGTAGATTGAGGAAAATCTGCATTCAGGGTTGGAACCATTTAACGCAGTGTAGGCTGCGTGGCGGGGAGCTGTCGCCACTGGCGGATGTGCTCGATCAGGGCTCTGAGCTTGGGGGCCATATTGTGGCGCTGGGGAAAATAGAGATAAAAACCAGGAAAAGATGGAAGAAACGCATCCAGTAAGGAAACCAGCTGTCCTGATTCAATGTACGGTGTGAAGGTGTCCTCCGTGGCAAAGGTTATACCACCGCCGGCCAGCGCGAGGCTGAGCATAAGACGCAGATCGTTAGTGGTGATTTGTGGTTCAATTGCCACATCGAAAGGGACGCCTGCTTCCTCAAACTCCCAGCGATAGGGGGCAACGTCCGGGGAAGGGCGCCAGCCGATACACCGATGAGCGACCAGCTCACGGGGGTGCGTCGGTGCGCTGTGTGTCGCCAGATAGGAAGGTGAAGCCACCACCCGTTCACGCTGCTGGCCCGTAAGGGGAATAGCGATCATGTCTTTTTCGATAACTTCGCCCAGCCTCACCCCGGCGTCATAGCCCGCTGCCACGATATCGAATTCCTCATCTGACACGAAAACATCAAGCGATACCGCAGGATGCGCGGCCGTAAACGAGGCGAGCAGTGGGCCCGAAAGAAACGCTTCCGCAATTGAGGTAACAGCGATCCTGAGCTGTCCGCGCGGTATGCTGTCCGAGATGACGTCGTCAAAGGCCGCCTCAATGTTGGCGATGGGCCCCAGCAACGATTTATGCAACCGTTCACCCGCTTCGGTGAGCCTTACCGAGCGCGTGGTGCGCATCACCAGCAGGGTCTGAAACCCATCTTCGAGACGTCTTATTCCCTGGCTGACAGCGGAACGGGTTATGCCCAGGCGCCCGGCGGCAGCGCTGAAGCTGCGTTCTTCGGCGACCGCCAGAAAAAGCGGTAACAAATTAAGATCGATTTTCATTGTTTAACATTGCTAACCAGTGAGTCCAGTAAAGGCAGGATACAAGAAACAATGGTCTGTATCTATGATTGCAGTGAACTCAACTGAAGGAGTAAAACATGAACAAAGTCATCTTAATTACCGGCGCCTCCAGCGGTATCGGAGAAGGTATCGCCAGAGAGCTCGGCAAGGCTGGCGCAAAAGTGTTCCTGGGTGCACGCAGGCTGGATCGCATCCACGCTCTGGCTGATGAAATCCGCAGCGCAGGAGGGGAGGCAGAGGCTCAGGTATTAGACGTTACCAGCCGCCAGTCGATGGCCGCCTTCGTTCAGGCAGCACGGGATAAGTGGGGCCGAATTGACGTACTTATTAACAACGCGGGCATTATGCCTCTCTCTCCGCTTTCGGCTGGCAAGCAGGATGAATGGGAGCGCACCATTGACGTAAATATCAAGGGCGTACTGTGGGGTATTGGTGCTGTTTTGCCGATTATGGAAGCCCAGGGCTCGGGGCAGATCGTCAATATAGGCTCGATTGGTGCCTTGTCCGTCGTGCCCACGGCCGCCGTCTATTGCGCGACCAAATTTGCGGTACGGGCCATTTCCGATGGTTTACGTCAGGAAAGTTCGAACATCCGTGTGACCTGCGTCAACCCTGGGGTAGTGGAAAGCGAACTGGCCTCGACCATCACGCACGAAGAAACCATGGCGGTGATGGATGCGTACCGGGCTATTGCTCTCAAACCGGCTGATATCGCTCGCGCCGTGCGCCACATCATCGAGGCGCCTGAGAGTGTCGATACCACCGAAATCACCATCAGACCTACGGCCTCTGCAAACTAACGTTGCGGGTCAGGCACCAGCCTGACCCGCTTCACCCTCTTACCACGGCTGTTCGGTCGGCATAATAAACAGCTCTGCCACGTCCACATGTTCCGGTGCCTGCAATACGTAAAGAATCGAGTCGGCGATATCATCGGCTTTCAGGAACGTCATCTTCTCCTTCAGCTGTTCCATCTGTGCACGATAATTTTCGTCACTGATATGCTCGAATAATTCACTTTCAACGGCACCCGGCTGAAGCGAGGTGACGCGAATGTTGAACTGAGGGGCCAGCTCCATACGCAAAATATCCGAGAAGGCGGCAACCGCGTGCTTCGTCGCGCAGTATACGCCCAGTCCGGGAAACGTTTTACGCCCGGCGATCGACGAGGTATTGATGATATGACCCGAGCGCTGTGACTGCATAATCGGCAATACGGCCGCGACCGTGTTAAACAGGCCCTTTACGTTTACATCTACCATTCGATGCCACTCGTCAACCCGGAGGCTGGCGATATCCGAAATCGGCATCAGCCCGGCGTTATTAAAGGCGATATCAATATGGCCATAGCGTTTGTGCAGTGCCTCCACCCCTTTATTAACTGAGGCCGGGTCAGTGACATCCATGGCCAGCGCCATGGCTTCCCCGCCAGCAGACTCAATTTCAGACACCAGCGCCTGAAGACGATCCAGACGGCGGGCAGCGAGACCCACCCTGACGCCCTGTTCCGCTAACTTTTTGGCCGTGGAGGCACCAATTCCGCTTGAAGCACCGGTGATGAGCGCGACTTTACCGTTGAGTTCCATAGTTGATCCTCTTGAGAGTTGATTTCAACGCTTCAGAAAGAATGTCTGAAGTACGGGTCAATAATGGATCTTTCTGGCAATCGCTTCGCGCGGGCTTTTGCTCAAACTGTCGGGCTTTTGCTGCGAACGGCATCGCTGCGATAGTGGGAGGGCGTCACGCCGTTATGCCTGAGGAATACGGCAGCAAAGTGGCTGGGGCTGGTGTATCCGACGTTCAGTGCAATATTGATAATGGAATCATTGCTTTCCGATAGCATGCGACGCGCCTCCTCCATGCGTAGCCGGATAAAGTAGTGAGAAGGGGAAAGTCCGGTTGACTGTTTAAAGGCGCGGCTAAAATGGTATTCGCTAAGATCGGTCAGTTCAGCCAGGCGTGCCAGGTCAAACGGCTGGGCTAACCCTTCACGCATTGCCGTGAAGACCCGGTGCAGCTTAAATGCCTGCAAGCCCCCGCGGTGTCGTTTCGCATGTGTGCCATAGGTGCGAATCAGATGTACTGCCAGCGCCTGCGCAATGCCCTGAATAAACGGGCCGCTGGGTGGATTTTGCAGATACAGCTCCTGACGTATCTGCTCCAGCAGGGCGGATAGCGTGTCGTCGCGCGCGCCGGAGACTTCCCGCAGTTCATACTCCTGCATCATAGCCACTCCCATATAAACATGCATAACGACGAAAGGCGTATCTGGCCCGGCGTGCCAGCGCATTTCAGTAGGAGAAGCCGCCGTTGTGAGAAAGAAATCGCCTGCGGTAACGCGGTTTGCTAACCACGGCTCACCGGGGGAACGCTCCTCAACGACGGCATTACCTGAGAGGATCCAGACGATAAAAGGCTCCGGCACTGCCGGAATAATGACGTTTTCCTGCACGTGTCTGCGCGCCAGAATTTGCACGAATACATCCCGGGAAGATTGCGCCCGATGTTCCCTGATCAGCTTGCCGGGAAGGTATTCTTCAAAGGTCTCTGCGGAAGTACGCTGCGTCATATTTATCGTTGCCTTTAGCTATGCCAGTTGCACCAGGTTCACCGCCGGAAGAGGCCCTCCGGGGAATTGTTGTAGCGTACCGCCAACCTCCAGGCTGCCTAAATCAATACTTGCGAAGCCCAGTTGACCGGCTAAGGCTGTTATTTCCGCCTTTGCGTCAGGATGGTCTCCGGAGATAAAGACGACACGACGGCCACCCGCCTGCGCCGGATCCTGAGCCAGCACCCCTGCAAGGAGAGTATTGAAGGCTTTAACGACGCGTGCACCCGGAGCCCACTGTGTCACCACCTGGCTTGAGTTTTTTCCGCCCAGTTCAGCCAGCGTGAAGCCTGGCAGTATGACCGGGTTGGTCGCGTCGATCAGGATACGCCCCTCCCAGTTGATGCCGCGTAACGCGGCCTCGGTTTTGTCCCAGTTTGTGCTGACAAAAACGATGTCGGCCTGGGCGGCCTGTTCTACAGTGCCAGCGCGAGCCCCGTGGCCCAGTTTCTCAACCACCGCAGTCAGGCTTTCCGGCCCGCGGCTGTTACTCAGAATAGCGTTCATGCCCGCTTTAACCAGTTGTTCTGCAAAGGCTTGCCCGATAGCGCCAGCGCCGATGATACCTACAGTAGTCGTTTTCATATTGTATTTCCTTCATTGAAGAGTAGTGAACATGCACTGAGAGTAGTAATCTTTGACCTATCTGAATAGCCTATATAATTAGATGGGATCCATCTGCTGGAGCGATACATGCTGGACGGTATGTCTGTTGATCAACTCCGCACCTTTATTGCTGCCGTTGATGAAGGGAGTTTTTCCGCCGCCGGTCGCAGGCTGCGGCGCGCGCAGTCGGTTGTCAGCGCGACGCTGGCAAACCTTGAGGCGCAGGTCGGGTTTCCATTATTCGATCGTACCGGGCGTTATCCGACGCTGACGGAGGCGGGCGTCGCCATGCTGGAAGCAGCGCGTCTTGCCACTGCCGGGATGGACGCCTTTAAGGCTAAGGCACGCACCTTAGCCGAAGGTCTTGAACCTGAACTGGCGGTGTCCGTCGACGTGATGTTTCCCGTAGCGCAGCTCACCGCTGCGGTGCAGGCGTTTCAGCAGGCATTTCCTGACACCCCGCTGCGTTTGTATGTGGAAGCGTTGGGGGCGGTGTTCCAGCCTTTACTGGACGGTCATTGCCGGGTGGCGATAACCGGATCGCTGCCGCATCTTCCGGCGGGATGCATCTCAGAATTCCTTCTCAGCGTGCCTGCGGTGGCCGTTGTCTCCCCTGAGCATCCGCTGGCGAACGCGTCCGGTCCGATCCTTCGTTCACTTTTACAGGAACACGTCCAGCTGGTGCTGACCGATCGCTCCTCTCTCACCGTGGGCCGAAGCTTTGGCGTCATGTCGTCAAAGACATGGCATTTAGCGGATATGGGCGCGAAGCACGCCTTCCTGCGTGCCGGACTGGGGTGGGGTTATATGCCGCTGCCAATGGTCGAGGAAGATCTCGCAGCGGGAAAACTGGTTACGCTGAACGTGCCGATGCAGCCCGACGTCGGGCCCGGTTTTTCCATGCAGGCGGTGCACCTGGAGGAACATCCGCCCGGCCCGGCCGGACGCTGGTTCGTTAACAGGCTGAAAATGCAGGCTGGCATGCCTCTCAACGAACGCAGCGGATCCGGCAAGTGAGCTCAACGGATAATTCAGGTTTTGTTGCTGTTGCATGTCTCCAGTATCGCACCGGCCCGACGGGCCGTGGCAGGCAGGATGTCGGCATCGGCTACGTAGCCATCGGGATCGAGACAGCGATTGTGTTCTCTCGCCTGTTGCAGGATCGCTTCATCCCAGTAGAGGCGCTTACGCTGATCGCCGCGGGTCGTCAGAATAAACTCCGTTTTGCCGTCAACCGCGCGGTAGCGACGCCAGCTGTTTGCCGGAACAGAGATCACCGAACGTTCCGGAGCGATAACGCTCACTTCTTCGCCCGCCTCGTTCCAGGTGACCTCCAGCTGGCCTTTAAAGACCATAATGACCTGAATATCCGGGCAGAGATGGCGGCCCACAACGTGATCCTCGGCGAGACGCAGCCATTCGACGGAAAAACCGTGCGGGCTCACGATAGCGGGAGAGGAATCCCGATCCTGTGAAATGCCGAAACCGATAACCGGCGCAATTTCGCCGCCGTGTACTGGCAGCACCGAATCCAGCAGTCCCTGGGCTGACCAGCAGCGGTCATCGCCGGTTACCGCACGCTGGCGCATCTCCTCAACGCTGTAGTCACGCAGCCCGGCAATATATTCCTCTGACAGCGGCGTCAGCAGCGCGGCGGGGTCAGGCCGCGGGTCGCCGGTTTCCTGTGTGATGAGCATGTTGTCTTTACTCAAATACATTCCGTATTCGCTGGCTGCCGCCAGCACGGAAGGATGCCAGATGATGCCGCCCGTGTTGTCCCCGCCGAGCACCGTAAACACCATACCGCTGGTCTCTTCTTTACTGACGTTGGTGAAACCGCGGAAGATCCAGGTCGGTATTGAAAGGATAGTGGGTGCGCTAAATTCAGCTTCATGCTCGCCGTTGGCGCCCCAGCGAAAACGCCATGTTCCTTCATGGATCAGGAACACCTCGGCGGTGAAATGCAGATGTAGGTTATTCGTCACCCCTTTCGGCATAGCCGCCGCGCCAATGTTAAAGCCGTGCGGCTCGGGAATATTGACGACCTGCTCGCTGGACTGGGTTACACCCGGGCCGATGAAGGAATAGTTTTGTTTGAGATGCGAGCCGGGTAGCTTGCAATCAATAAAAGCAAGATTACAGGAAACCATGTCCTCGGGGGCGATTAACCGTGTTCGTGCCTGACTCTGGGTAAGATGGATGGTTTTCATTATTTCTCCTTTTAATAACCGGATGCACCGGTGGTAGGGATAGCGTTGCCGCGGGCGAGGGCAATGGCTTCACGCGAGGCGCGACCCAGTTGCATGACGTCGTTTGCAGGGGTAACAAACTGAAAACCCTGATCAATGCGCGCTGCGGCGGCCGCGCCGGAAGTGCAGAAAATTCCGGCAATCTTCTGCTGCTGGCGGCAGCACTGAATCACCCGCTCAATAGCAGCAAGCATTTCGGGATGTTGGGATTCGGCGCTGGCGCTACCGGTCAGCGTCAGTGAGAGATCGTTGGGGCCAATAAACACACCGTCCAGCCCTTCGGTATCAAGGATGGCGTCAAGATCAGCCAGCCCTTCGCGGGTTTCGATCATCGCCAGCGTCAGGATCTCGTTGTTAGCGTGCTGTGGATAATCACTGCCGCCGTAGAGTAGACCTCTGGCCGGACCAAAGGAGCGAACACCCCGCGGTGGATAGCGACAGGCCGCGACAAAACGGCGAGCCTGTTCCGCGCTGGAGATCATCGGGCAGATTACGCCGTAGGCTCCTGCGTCTAATACGCGCATGATTTGCGCCGGATCGTTATCTGCCACCCGCACCAGCGGCACGGCAGGCGTGGCCGATAGCGCCTGTAGCATTGACAGCGCGCTGGCAAAATCAATCATGCCGTGCTGCAAATCGACGGTGACGGCGTCGTAACCCTGATGGCCCATAATTTCCGCGCTATAACCGGACGGGATCGCCAGCCAGCCGTTTATGATGGGAGTATTTTCCAGAAATGCGGTCTTTAAACTGTTTTTGCGCACTGTATGCACTCCGTTATCCACTGACGCAGCAGCGGCGCGATCTCATCCGGGGTTTCCAGCGGAATAAAATGCCCGCCAGCCTCCACCGTATGCCTGGTCACGTTCGCGTTGCCTGCGGCCAGTAGCTGATGATGATGGGGCGTACAGATAACGTCCTGCGCGCCGTTTAGAAGTAATGTGGGGCAGGAGAGGGCGTTAAATGCAGTCCGGTTGTCCTGCCGGTGAATGGCCATTTCCGTTTGCCCGGCAAAGGTCTCAATGCCGCACTCTTGCGCCATTCGGCAAATAGTCTCTTGCAGGATCCGATCGGACAGACGTGACGGGGCGACATAGCTCTGCCACAGCGAGGAGACCAGCCAGTCGGCCAGGCCCCGCGCCTGTGCGGTGCGTACCGCTTCCCGGCGTGAAGCGAGGGTGTCTGGCGCAACGGGCAACGGATTAACGGAAATCAGCGTCAGCCCGTTCACTCTTTCTGGCGCGTCGGCGGCCATTTGCAGCGCGACTATGGCACCGAGAGAAAACCCTGCCAGCAGAAAGCGCGGCGGCAGAACCTCTAATAACCGCCGTGACGCCTGCGGCGCGGACTCCGCACCCGTCAGCGTAATACACGACACCGCTGCGACATTCAGCCGTTCAATAACGGGCTGCCAGAGCCGGGCGTTACAAAGCGTGCCACCAAGCAGCACCAGTGGCAGATCGGTATTGTCCAGAAGCGGATATTCCATTGCATCCCTCACGTAGCCGTCCAGCCGCCGTCAACCATCAGGGCACTGCCGGTGATCAGCCCGGCGGCATCTGAGGCGAGAAACACTACCGGGCCCATAATGTCCTCCAGCCTGCCTAACCGGCGCAGCTTGATGTTGTCCAGCACGTAGTGGCGGAACGCCGGATCGGCAAGCGCCGGGCGCGTCAGGTCGGTTTCAATGAAGGTCGGGCACAGCGTATTAACGCGGATCCCCGCATCGCCCAGCTCCAGCGCCATCGTTCGGGTTAACCCTTCAAGCGCGAATTTGGAGGCACAGTACACGCTACGCTCGGGGCCACCAACGTGTCCCATTTGCGATGAGATGTGAATAATCGACCCTCCCTTACCGCCCGCCCGCATTCTGCGCGCCACGCGCTGGCTGACAAAAAAGGTGGCGCGCAGGTTAAGCGCCATCACCGCATCGAAATTGTCCTCGTTCACCTCAAGAAACGGCTGGTGGCGGGCCAGCCCGGCACTGTTCACCAGAATGTCGGGAGCGGGCAATGTCGCCAGCACACGCTCCACCTCCTGAGCGTCGGTAATATCCAGCTCCAGCGGGTGAAATGCGAGCCTGTGTTCCGCTGCCAGACTTGCGGCATGCGCCAGCGCCTCGTGGCCCCGGGCGGCGATCCATACCTCTGCGCCCGCCTGTGCGAGGGCGACGGCGGCAGCGAAGCCAATCCCTCTTGACCCGCCGGTTACCAGCGCGCGTTTGCCGTGCAGGGTGAAAGAGGGCGTTTGCAAAAGCGTCATGGCTTACACCTTTTCCCTGACCGGGGCCGGTGTGGCGTAGGGAACCTCCGTCTGGCCATAACGGCGCACGCGAATATTGGCCTGCTCGGCATGTCCGGCGAAACCCTCCAGCAACGACAGACGCGAACAATAGCTGCCGATTTCGGCGGTGGCTTCGTCGCTAAGGACTTTCTGGAAGGTGCAGGTTTTCATGAACTTGCCCACCCACAGGCCGCCGGTATAGCGTGCGGCTTTTTGCGTCGGCAGGGTGTGGTTGGTTCCGATCACCTTATCGCCATAGGCCACGTTAGTACGCGGCCCAAGGAACAGCGCGCCGTAATTGGTCAGGTTAGCCAGGAACCAGTCGTCCCGGTCGGTCATCACCTGAACATGTTCGGAAGCGATACGATCTGCCTCCAGCAGCATCTCTTCGTAGCTGTCACAGACGATGATTTCCCCGTAGTCCTGCCAGGACTGGCGGGCAATGTCGGCGGTAGGGAGCTTTTCCAGCAGCCGTTCCACTTCGCTGAGCGTCTCTTTGGCAAGCTGGAGCGAGTTCGTCAGCAGGATGGCAGGGGTGGTGACGCCGTGTTCGGCCTGGCCCAGCAGATCCGTGGCGCACATTTCCGCGTCAACGGTGTCATCGGCAATCACCAGCGTTTCCGTCGGACCGGCAAACAGATCGATACCTACCCGGCCGAACAGCTGGCGTTTGGCCTCCGCGACGAAGGCGTTACCGGGGCCGACCAGCATGTCGACCGGTGCCAGCGAGTCCGTGCCCAGCGCCATGGCGCCTATCGCCTGAATGCCGCCAAGGGCATAGATTTCCGTTGCGCCAGCCATTTTTTGCGCCGCGACAATCGCCGGGGCGGGCTGACCGTTAAACGGCGGGGCACAGCTGATAATTCTTGAGCACCCCGCCACGCTGGCGGTGATAATCGACATGTGCGCGGAGGCGAGCAGGGGATATTTTCCGCCAGGCACGTAACATCCCACGGCGTTAATCGGAATATTTTTATGCCCGAGAATAACGCCGGGACGCGTTTCAATTTCCAGATCCCGCAGGCATTCTTTCTGCGCGCGGGCAAAATTCGCCACCTGCTGTTGGGCGAATTCAATATCCTGAATATCCTGGCGGCTTAACTGTTTTATGCAGCGGTCGATCTCCGCGGGGGTCAGACGATAATCCTGACGGTCATAACGATCGAATTTAATGGATAATTCGCGAATGGCTTTATTTCCACGCTTTTCAATATCCGCAAGTATTTGCTCAACCGTTTCTCTTATTTGCTGGTTGGCTTGCTGGCGCTCTTCGGTAGATTTACCGGTTTTTAATTTCCAGGACACACGCTTCTCCTTACCTTTTTTAGATGTCAGTTGTCCTCCCGGCAGACCGGGAAAGGGTGTTTACTTCAGAGTGGGTTATTGATCCGGCGCGGCGGCGTACGCACCGTTTTTTAATAATTGGGCTGAGGTTTGCGTTTTACGGGCATATACCCATCGAGCGGACAGCGGCGTGGCAATAGCGGCCACAACGGAAAGGGCGGCAATCAATATATAACCGGACGACAGGTTAATATGTTGCATCATTACGCCCATCATTACCGGCCCGACAAACATGCCGCAGGAATAAATGGTCTGGAATAGTCCCATTCGCGTGGATTGTTCATCAGACGAGGTATTCACTACGCTGAGCGACATGAATGCGGCAAAGGCCATACCGAACGAAAAACCTGCCAGCGCCTGCCACAGGTAAATGACGTACATATTGCTGGTAAAGGGAATGCCGAAGGTGGAGATCACCTGTAAAACGATGCCGAGCACGGCGGTTTTTACCAGCCCAAGGCGCTGATAAAACACCGAGCTGCACAGGGCGATGGCCAGCCCGTAAAACAGAAGGTGGATGTTTCCGAGCACCGCGAGGATCCCCGCCCGGGCGCCGAGCTGTTCAGCGTAGACCGGCGTCAGGGTGTCCCGGGTGGCGAAGGGCACCAGAATGACGACGGTCGCCAGGATGCCAATCAGCCAGACGGAACGGTCGGCCAGCTGCTGGCGCGCGCCGGTAATGCAGGCCTTAAGCGTGGGGGCCTGCACCGGGTCGTGCACGTCCTGAATGCGGGTCGTCAGGATCAACGCCACCAGGGCGGAGATGCAGGAGACAAAAAAGGCGATGTTATTGGCGAAATAGTGAATCAGCACCGCGCCAATACAGTTGCCGAGAAACACGCCGATGGGCCCTGCCAGCGCCAGCAGCGCGACGGCGGCAGGGGCTTCGTTGCGACCGAAGTAACGCATGAACAGGATGTTGTACAGCACCCATGTCGCCGCCGTGACGCCGTCTGCCGCTTTCGCCAGATACAGCGTAATGGCATTGGGTTCAAGCCAGGCAATTGGCCAGGCGATAATTGGCAGCAGCAGGCCAATCTGGATGAAGATCCTGCGGCTTTTAACCACGTCGGAAATAATGCCTAACGGGAAGCGTATCAGAAGGGTTGCCAGCCCGGATGCGCCCATGATGATGCCCATGATCTGTGGCTCAATGCCCTGGTTGATCATCATGGGGGCCAGGAATGCATCAATGCTATGGATGCAGATAAAGAACAGGATGCTGATGATGAAAAAGAGCCGGGCTTCCCGACGGCGTAACAGTGCTTGAAACATGGTTTTGAACCTCTTAAGAATTAATGGGTTATAACCAGTCAGGGACGACGTTTACCGGTTCAATCCTTTGGGCGACTCCTGTTCTCTCCGGTACCATTGACGGTATGAAAACTCTTTGCATACGTATTCAAGATTTGAAGTTACGAAAAGGTTTCATGTTTGTAAAGTGATCTCGATCTTGTTGTGAGAATTTTAATTTTTTGTGTTGCATACGCATGCAAAGGTGGTGTAAGTATAAAAAACACCCACTTGCTGAGGCGTTTGAAGCACGCGCAAATGGGCAGGACGTTGATAAGGAATCAGGGGTAATGAAACGTAAGACTTTTGCAGCAGTCACATCCCAACAGGTCGCTCAACTGGCGGGGGTATCGCAATCTGCGGTGTCGCGAACGTTCACGCCGGGGGCCAGCATTTCACCGGCAACGCGTGAAAAAGTGCTGAAGGCGGCGCGCGAGTTGGGCTATCGCCCGAATGCGATAGCCCGTTCGCTCAACACGGCGCGTTCGCGCATTATCGGTGTCGTCATTTCTTACTTTGATAACCCCTTTTACTCGCAGGTGCTGGAGGCGCTGGCACAAAAGCTGGATACGCTGAACTATCACCTGCTGCTGTTCGTTGGCGACCGGGACGGTAACGTTGACCGTATTTTTGACCAGATTATGCAGTACCGGGTGGATGGCATTGTGCTGGCCTCGGTGACGCTGTCGCTGGAGTTGTCCGAGGAGTGTCTTGCCGCCGGGATCCCGGTAGTGCTGTTTAACCGCAGCGAAGAGAGTGGCATGGCCTCCAGCGTCAACAGTAATAACGAAGCGGCCGCGCGGCAGATTGCCGAGTTTCTGCTGGCGGGGGAGCACAAGCGTTTTGCCTACGTGGGCGGCGTGGCGGATTCCCCGGTCAATATCGCCCGCCAGCACGGGTTCATCTCCACGCTGGAAGAACATGGCATCACCGATGTGCGGGTGGTGCACGGGAATTACGACGCTCAGCAAACCACCCGGGCGGCTTATACCCTGTTTTCGGCGTCGCCAGCGCCGGATGCGGTCTTTGTCGCCAACGATCATATGGCCGTCACGGTAATGGATGTGGCGCGCTATGAGTTTGGTTTGCGCATTCCGGAGGAGGTCTCCATTGTCGGGTATGACGACATCGGCCCTTCCGGCTGGCCCTCTTATGCGTTGACTTCGGCGTCGCAGCCGGTCGGCGCGATGGTAGATGCCACGGTGGAACTGTTAATGAAGCAAATTGACAGCGGAACCATAGAGCCTGAACAGATTACGGTGCCCGGTACGCTGGTGATACGCCACTCGGCGCGTCGCCCACGCAGCGGCGTTATCGAAACCAATGGTTTAACGCTATTCCAGTCTAAGGAGCGCACATGACCAGATTGCGGGGCTTCAGCCCTCAATTCGACTCTATCCAGCAGTTCATTTTGACGCTGACGCATGTCGTCTGGGAGCAGAAAGATATCGGCCAACTGGCGGATTTTTACGCCACGCCGGTGGTTTTCACTACCCCCGAAAAACAGCTGCATGAGCTTTCCCAGTTTATGCGCCTGACGCTTGAGGCGATGCACAGCTTCCCGCAGCGAGCGGTGCTGACGGAGGATATTCTGTGCAGCCAGAATCCGGGGGACGAGTACTATGCGGCTCAGCGTACCGTAGCCCGCATTCAGCATCAGGGGGAGGGGTTTTTTGGCCCGCCGACCGGGAAAAATGTCTGGGTCCGCACCTGGGCCGATCGCATCTGTGTTGATGGGGCCGTACGCCAGGAGTGGCTGCTTCAGGATCGTGCTGCGATTGTGGCGCAACTGGGGCTGGATATCCGCGAATTTGTCTTATCTCACTCTGATCGCAGAAGCGTGGCGTACTTTTCAACCTGTGCCTCGAACTTCACAGGTTGGAGATAAAAACGTGACGATACGATTAAGAAATCGTGAGACACAAATAAGTGGATCTGCACTTTTCCCTGATCTGGCAGGAGAGACATTTGACCGACAGGTTGAGGAAAGACAATGCAGACATGAATTTATCGAAGATGTTGCAAGCGATAGTGGAATTTTATTTTTTATCAACGCAGATGTGAAGGAAGATGCTCTGTCGATACTTGAGCTTAATGCCAGAATTCCTAGTGAAAATACAGCTGTAAGTCCCGAGTTCCTCGAACCAATAGAAGACGCATCATCGGTGTCATTGCGTGAGTGGGAGCCAAAGTTAATACCGTCTCAAGTTAAAATTGTACAGTTACTCAGTGATCTTATACGGCCCCCATTCACAACGAGAAGCCGTCGTCTCGCTCTTATGATTTCTGCTTGGGACTTAACTCGAGGCATGGCTCTGACTCCGTCGCAGTGGCTGGCTGTCAATATGCCACTTGTGGATCAATTTCTAAAATCGAATGATGAGTATTTTAAATATCATGTCTATGGTGTCTCTGCTCAAGGAGTCAGTTTGGATGATGATGATGCTATCGACGAGGCTGCAAGATTATCCCCAAGTCGGCGTATCCAAATTGTCGGGCCTGGTGGTGAGGGACATGATCTGACTGAACCGCTTGTTTGGCTCATGTCGGTGGAAAAATGAAAATTGATCAGTGCTTATTTGGCTATGATGATGGTCATAGGCTTCTTGCATCATCTCTTTCTTTAGAAGAAGATACCTCACTTCTCACTGAGCTAAGTGATCTTGCTCCTGGAACCGTGTTTGGTAAATCAGAAGGGTACTGGACTGGATTACCAGTAGCTTCTTTAGGATGTTATGTCCTTATGCGCACTTGGGCCGCTCCTGAAATGCCTAGACCCGGGTGTGTGTGGACTCATGCTTTGCTTATAAAACCAACTCTTCTAGAGTCATTTTCTGATTTATCGTTTCTTCAATCTCTTGTTACTAAGCCTAACGTCTTGTTTGACAGGAAGAGCTATAGTGAGCCTTTAGAAATAAAATTATCTGATGTTTACTCTCGAGAGGAAAAAGTTAATGATGTAATAGTACGTAACTTACTTTTATCTCTTTACGAAACGGGGAACACGACAGTCCAAATAAGTTCGCCTGGAGAGCTTGATATACCATTATTTGCTGTTTGGTCGCAACAGTGGCCAAGACTTAGGCGCAATTTCCGTTTTCAAACTGCGGCTTCACGCAGCATAAGAACCAATAGTTCCACTCGTTTTGATATCATGGCGTTATTATCTCCACCTGAAAAAAATCTATCGGATCAGGTTACTGCGAATTCTAAGTGGCTATCTTTAGCAACGTATGATATTCAGAAAGGTAATAAGAACCCTCTACGTTCGTTCTTGTGGTTTTACGGACGCGATGTTCGTCGTCAACGTGGCTCATTTCGCCCGCTAGTTTAGATCTATGAACTTGATTTTTATAAAAATGAAAACACTGCTCAACAGCTAATTAATATCATTTTAAATGCGTTTCCTACATTGAAAGATGCGGAGACTCTAAAGCAAGATATTGTAAATGGTATTTTGAATTCCGATGCCCAAATTGATGTGGTTAAATTTATTTTGTTGAATGCACATAATGAAATGAATATATTTCCCTCACCAACTTCCATTGGTATCGATAAACTATCTAGCTTTTGGCCTATGCGTGCGGATGGCATTCTTCAGATAATTGAGTTATCTGCTGATATTAAGTCAGAAGTAGGGGGGAGGATTTTTGAAAAATTAGTTAATACCGTTCAAGGTCCTGAGTTTTGGCCATTATCTGGTTCATATCCTTATTCGCGAAAACTTCTCGTTAAAGCTAATCCTGATATGTTGATTAGTGAGAAGGAATATTTGAATGATGATTCTTTAATAGAACTTATTCCGGTAATACCGAAAAATACAAGGGGTATAAAAGAATTTATTTCTAAGTTATTGGTGCGTGGTAATAATTCCCTCGCTAATACAGTGTTTGAATGTTTCCCTAATGAAGCCATGCAGGCTATTATTTGTAAAGTAAATGACAGTAACGAAGTAATTGCAGGTGTCTGGGTTAAAAGTCTAATAAAAAATCCAGACTTGCTACTCCAAGCTAATGTGATGGGTTTGATTGCCCGTACTAGTTTACTTTATGAATTAGCAGATTCTTTAGGATGGGTTTCTACTAAAGTGATTGATGCAGGTATAACTCCTTGGCATTCAGCGATTATTAATTCACAAAATGATCTACATGGGAATAAACTGGATGCTTTGGGTGTTTTCCTCATAATTTTAGCATGCAAAACTGGGGGAGAGGACGGGCTTAGTATAGTTGAGCTTTTCTATGAATTTATTCACAAAAGAATTTTGAATTCTAATCTTTCAAACAAGGCAACTGAAATGCTTTCGCCTTTTTTACCTGATGTAGGCTGGTTTTGGAATTGGGATCAAGGCCAACGTTTTCGTATGGTAATAGCTAATGCATTTATTAGTAATAAATGGTCACCACACAACTTTGCTTCTCTTGCAAAAGATACAAAAGGGCGATCTTTGCTTGCTAATACAGTATCCGATATACCAAATGGTAAAGAATATTTCAAAGCGATATCTGAATGATATCGCTCATCATAATTTAATAGAAATGTTAATATTACTTTAATTTAATTGAGGCTGGTTAGGGTAACTCCTAACTACAGCCAATTCATTTTTATGCGAGTTCATCCAAAGCATCATAATTAACATTATATTACCTTGGCTATGCTTTATATTTTCTTCACGTTTTCAATGAGCATTATTAGAATTTTAAATTTTACGTCTTGACTAAGAGGAATTGATATTTCCGTTATAAGTGATCTTTCTCTTTCTGTTTTTTCATAAAGTTTTCATCCTCGATTTAAAAATTAACATGATGAAAGTTAAGTAAATAATTAATTATGAACTTGTGAAATTATTAAGGAATGAAAAATAAAATATCACCCCCTGCTACAAATGCTACGCGTAGCATTTGTAGCAGGGGGCAGGAGCGGCAGCTTTGTCTTAAATAGTCTTCTGACTCAGCAGCGAATATGTTAATCATCCCCTTGTTTTTTTGTGCTTTTATTCTCCCTTGCATGACATTCGCAATCAAAATTGCATTCGCGATTATATTACGTTTACATTCACTCCCTTCCGCAAGCGCTCTGACGTTGGAAATATTAATCAATATCTCGCTGGGAATTTTCAGGTATGGTAGGATGTAATCCAGATTGAGTATACAGTTATAAAGCGTAGATCCGGGTAGGTAGCTGATGAGAACTTTGCTAAGTTCACGGACAGTCAGTATTTTCTCGGTTATCATTATTTCTGCCAGCATCTCACTACCGCCTCTTCTTTAGAAATATCAAGCCTTTTATTAATCTTCCCCAATGCATGTTCAACCTCATCGAGAACTCCAGATATAGATTGGGGGTGTACGGCATAAAAATCAAATTCGTTATAAAAACTTATCCTGCGTACCACATCGTTATATTGTTTTATCACATGCATAATTTGTAGGTTATTTTCATATTCTGTCAGTAAGAACTTCGGACGCTCCGACTCAGTATGCCTCATAACCCCATCGGTAAAAACACTCTGGCAGGATAACATGATGTTTACATCTGCGGTTAGTTCTCCATTTTTTATATTTTTCCCTTTTGATTTTATTTTAAGCGCCAGTTTTAACATGCTGCAAGCGGCAGGGAGATAACCAAAAGGTAAATTAGGTGATGAAATCTCATTCAACAGAATCTCTGCTTCCTGTAAATCATCAATGCAAATGTTATAAAGAATTTTAGAAAAAATAAAATATGGCTCAAGTACCTCTGCATCCGGAGAGTGCTTAAGGTTTATCATCAGCTCAACTAAATCTAACTCCGTAAAGATCTCACCACCATGAGAGTTAAAGACAATATCCCATATAACGTGAACATCCTGCCAGGCTTCTTTCCCAATAGTTACAGAGAAAGGCGCTATGGTTTTTTTTTGAAATTCATCAATAAGAGTACCAAGCAGCATTTCATCAAAATTCTCCGATTTATAAATATAGTTGCATAATGCTATATAATAGTTGTCAGTCAGCCCCTCCTCCAGTTGGAGATATCGGTAAGAACGAGAAATGTTTTTGACCAGGCCAGTTTTTCGTTCAAATGCCAACATAATAGTAAGTGATACATATGCTGCTTTAAAATTGTCTAATTTTGCTTTAATATTTTCAAAATCATCACTTTTTAAATTTTTCTTAAAATAACCAATGCACTCATCGATTTCGAAAAGCATCCATGATTTTTTTTGATTGCTACTATCCTTGATGCCTATTATACGTTCGCGAATTGGTTGGAGAGTTCTTTTGTGAGTAATTTCAATTTCATCAATACGGTCCCGCAAGTAATCTCTAACACCAGAAAAAATATCTCTCTCGTTATCCCCCGGAATCGAGCATTGTTCACTCAATAAAAAATGGTGAAGATGGTAGTAAAATCCGTGCTTATTATCAGGCCTGAATGTTTTATACATATCCAGAGCCACGAATGAATGCAGGGCAAACTTGAGATACCGTTCAGAAACCTGGTCCTTGCTCAGAGTACTGAACACCGGACATGACATAAGCTGCTTATAAAACATTTCGTATTTATAGAAGAAACTGCGTCGTTTCTCCTCACTGAAAACCCGATCTTTATCAATTGCTTCTGCTATCTCGTTGTAACGTTGATTAAAAAACTCCTGATGCAGCCAATAGCTTCCGCGTGCACGGATGTCCCGCCCTTTACCTCCTTCCCTGAATATCCCCAAAACCTGACAGGCGTCATACATCAGATTCGCAAATGCTTGCCCCATAGCACTCCCTCTTTGGTTTCCATATTTCTACGCGGACAGTATCCCAGATGTCATGGCAAAGTTCGAACTCAGCCAAAGACTTCCTACAGGAGAACTGAAAATGTCAATGATAAGTGAACCAACAAATCAGCCATTGCGCATTCTGCGTATGCCAGAACTGACGATGATACTCGGGATTTCTCGCTCAAGTATCTACGAAAAATTGAATCCGAAATCAAAGTACTACGATGCTGAGTTCCCTAAACCGGTCCGGCTAGGAGCTGCATCCGTGGGCTGGCAGTCAGTGTCCATTGAAGCGTGGATTGCCTCTCGTTCTGTTTGATTTTTTTGATAAGGAATACGTTATGAAGAATGAAATTATAGAACTAAAATTAGACTTTATAAGATTTCCCATTATTTTACAGATGCTTATAAAATGGGTTCAGATGTTAACTGGAGCTGCCGTAGAGCTGATTTTGCCAACAGCATTGGGAGTCATGGCCTTAGCCTGTCAGGACCTGTTTGATGTTAAGTCCAGGGACAGGCCTGCACATCCAATATCACTCTTTACCCTGATTCTTGCAGGTTCGGGAAAAGGAAAATCAACGGTATTCAGATTACTGATGCGGCCAGTGTTTCACATGGAAACCAGGCTGGAGGAAGAATATAAGCTTCAGCTGATACAGTATAAAAAAGAGCTTGCCAGTTGGAAAATTGAACATAAAAGTGCAGAAAAAAGGTACAGGCAAGTTTGCGATCTCTCTCCTGAGAATCCTTTACGGCTTGAGGCCTTGGAAATCTTGAATGCATGTACTGGTCGTGAGCCGGAAAAGCCCTTAAGAAAGCGTTTTACAATCAGTGATGCAACAAGCGAAGCACTGAGGAAAGAACTTGGCCTCGAGTACCCGAACCTCGTGATTGCTTCTGATGAAGCAGGGGGGCAATTTGAGAGTAATTTGTATCGCCAAACACCGTGGATTAATTCCCTCTGGAGCGGAGATAGAATTGCAGCTATCAGAGCATCCAGTAAGGGTTATGCCATCGAGGATGCCCGATTGGGTATCCTTGGGATGATTCAGCCCCCATTGTTCGGAAATTTTATGATGCGTCAGGGTAAAACTGCCCGACTGTCGGGATTTTTGCCACGTTGCCAGATTATGGATTTAGATCTTAATCCATATCCCTGTGATATCAGTAGCTACCCGGAACCCCACAGCGCTGTGCTGGATGATTTTGAAGCGATAGTCACCGAGCATTTACTGGCAGGTATCAGTCGTCGGGAAAAAAAAGAACAACGCCCATGTATTACATTTACCCCGGATGCGCAGCTGGAATGGGATAAATGTGATAGCGCGATAAAAAAGCTGATGGAGCCAGGCAATATCCTCGAAATCTACAATGATGCCGCTGCAAGATTTATGGAACAGGTAACACGAACTGCAGCTGTAATGCAGATGTTCATCACACCAAACTCAGCCATCATTACGAGGGATACGCTGCTCTCGGCGATACATATAGCAAACTGGTATCTTGATCATTTCATTGCCAAGGTGGACCAATTCAGAACGCCAACGGATGCTGAAAAAATAGAGCGTTTTATGGAAAAACAGCTTATTAAAAACGAGTCTTTCACTTTTGTTCGTCGTGAAATTCGTATCAATGGGCCTGTCAGAGATTCAGAACGGCTAGAATCTGCGCTTGAGGTGCTCAGCTCACAAGGAAAGGTACAGTTGCTTAAAAAGGACAACACTAATTATGTCAGATTTATTGGCTCAAAGACGAGTCCGCAACAACTGTGTATCCGGCTAAACCTTCCCACAGAATTATGGGGAAGCGTTGTGCTGAGTAAGTTGCCTGAGCCTGAATAACTTCAGAGTATTTTACTCGGTAAAATCATCGTGTTGTTTATGGCATCAACCTTGGCTGGCCGTGACTTTCTTTAGAACAGATGAGCCTCGATGTGCCTGTTAGATACTCGGTATATGTAATATATGCCTGTTTAGTAACGTATATATATCACTAATGCATATTGTCTTTAAATCAATAGGTTGTATCTAAGTGAGTTAAGTATTCTTTGTGTGACAAGGATAATCATAACACAACTAACAGCCTCCCCAGCTATAACCTGGGTAGCTATCGGCTACCCATTACCCACTGAATAGATATTATGAAATCAACTTATGAGTTATCTGAAAAAGAATTTGAATTCCTGCTATTGGAAGCAGAAAAGAAATATGACTCACCGATATCACGCTATATGCTTCGCCGCTCAATTGCTGTAATAAGCAATACGCTGGAGCAGCATAATCGTATATTTGCCATTTTCGCTATTCCCAGATTTGCTGAGGATTACGTACCTGATGACCCTGACTCTCCCGTCTGTTTTCAGAGGGTAGATACTAAGGCTATAACGCGTTGTATTGATTCGCTGAAAAGCCAATTGAGAGCAGAGCACGTGCGCTCAGGCAGGGCTGGTGAGCCTGCACTACCTGCTTATATCTGGGCCAGAGAACGTGATACCGGCATACATCCCCACTATCACCTGACGCTGCTGTTCAACCGCGAGGTCTATGGTTATCTGGGTGATTACACCAACCGTGATGCAGATAATATGGCAACACGAATACAGAAAGCGTGGTGTAGTGCCATTGGGCTTGAATATCCTGACTACGCGTACCTCCCGCATTTCCCGAAGAATCACAGTGCGTGGTTCACCCGACAAGACGCTTTAACGTTAAGTCCTGATTATTATGACTTCCTGCTACGAGTCGCTTACCTGGCGAAGTACAACACCAAAGACTTAAGTGACGGTTATCGTAACTTTGGCACGAGCCAACTGATAACTTAATTATTTGATAAAAAATAAGTGAGGGACTTAAAGCCCCTCACTTTATCTATTCTGAGGACTGATTTTACCGGACGCACCTATGACACAAAACCAAACTTGATCGGCCGCTCTGAGAACGATGCAGGCGTTACGGGAATTTCCGACCACTTTACCATGAAACTGGATTTCATTATTCTTATTGCTTAATAAAATCATTATCTTTTTTTCTGTAGAAAATGTTTAATTGTTGTCGCATAAGGCTCCCATCTAGTAGCTTCAATCTCTTCCATTAAATAATCTACCCGGTCAGACTCTGACCACTCTGAAATCTCATTAAGTTCTTCGAGAATTTTGCTTCTATAGATGGTTAAAGCTGACCTACGAGCGCCTGAAAGTACATTACTATTGAGCCCGAATACACGAATGGTCTCTTCAGCGCAACGTTTATCATTTTCGCTCAACCCCTCTAGAGGCCATACCTGACCTGATGAGTGAAAATACAGATAGTGTTCTGGATCGTGAATATCAGGTTTAATAAGGTGATCTGGGTTATAAGGCGCTGCTTCAGGGCGATCTTTGTAGTGTCCACAATTAGTTTGAGAGCCACAAGCCAAGAATAGGTTATGCCATACAAAAGTCAGCTCGGGAAAATGACTCCGATTTTTTCTTCTGAAATGCTCGATATGACCCGCATCGTATATTGCGCATTCACAGTAAGCACAACGTAGGCCGTATTCATCAGCGTCAGGAGTAGTTACTCCGGGTATGCCCTGCATTTCAACAAGTGCGGCACGTAAAGCTTTTTTGCAATCGGTAGCCAAATCTTTCCAAGTCTGAGTTTGATAGTCATAGTCACTTAAGCTCTCAGGTGGCGTTGCTATAGTTCTATCAATCTTATGCATTATCCCTGCCCCTCATCTTTAGAGGACTTGCGCAGTTTAAATCTCTGAAAACGGATCAGTTTATCGGCATCTAACAATACGGGATGCTTTTCACCATAAATATCCACTAATTGTCTGCGCAGTGTGCGACCTTTGTCACTATCATCATCCCCATTTTCAATGACTGCAGTGTAAGTCGCAATAAGCTTCGCTGCTTCAACAGGAGGAATGGGGTTAACACCCATGACATCGTTAAGGGCAATTGCGCTTTCACGACCTAGGATTTCTTGAGCAGGTGACTCCGCCAGCCAATGCCCATCGTTATTTCTGAATACGACACGAATATTATCGCTCTTAATAGTTGATAACACTTGGGGGCTGTGGCTACTAATGATAAATTGCAGTTTGGGGAATGCTTTACGTAAAGCTTGCACTACCCTTTGCTGCCATGCTGGGTGTAGGTGTAGATCAACCTCATCAATAAGGACAATGCCTGAACTTTCAAGGGAGGCAAACTCACCTAGGAAACCGTTGAGGCGAGCGCAGCGTAATGCCAGATCAGCTGCTAATGAGATCATGGCACGAACCCCGTCACTGAGCAAACTTATTGGTAACGCTCCATGGTCCGGATGATACATCGCTAACTCATCATATATGAAGCTATGGTGAAAGTGGCTCCATCCTTCCTCACCCATTACAGTGTCGACAGCCTTCTTTATACCCTTGAGCCTTGCTTCTAAATTGGATTTCTCATAGCCCGGCAATTCTCGTTGTTGTTGGATTGCATTCGTTGCCTTTCTAACCCAATCCTGTAGTTGCGCAAAACTGGAGAGAGAAGATAAGCAATCCTCATATCCTGCAGTACGACTTTCGGTTAGTATCGCTTTGCGTGCAGTGTTCTTGTGGCTAACCCACAAACGCTTGGAGCTGTAATAACGCAACACAGGCAGAGCCACGTCTGAGTTTTTACGCAGATCCTCCTGCAGTAATTTTCCCAAATCAGACAGTGGAGCAGCTTCTTTCGTAGTAGTACGGCCTTTAGCGCTATTTAATGCTCGTTGCCACTGGATTACTGGCTCGATAATCTCAGAATCAATGATAACGGGAAAGTTTTGTTCGTTTTCATAACTATTGTCCTGCACAGAATAGCGTGCGTCGGTGCGGCGTATGTGCTCAGAACGCCCGAAATCAAAAGCTCCCACAAAAGGCCCTAGTGCTGCTGCAATTGCTTCCAGAATAGTCGTTTTCCCTTGACCATTACGCGCTGCAATCACAGTGAGTTCAGGGTGTAGATCAATCTCGAACTTTTCAAAACGTCGGTAGTTTTGCAATGTGATGCGTGACAGTCTCATACTTTATCTCCATGTGCTTATTCACGCATCAACAATGCGTTTCGCTCAAAATATTTGCTCATTGATTTATAGTCAGGATCTTGCTTGAAAGCCTGAATTTCTCTACTCATGCATAATCTGAAACATCAAAACTTATCTGAAATGTTCAGTTGTTAATGGAAATATAACATACTCCGATAAATGCATTTCATGAGGTATTGATGCCATCATACCTTTGTTTCTCCCTCACGAATCGCTGGTTTGCCCGTTACCTGCTCCTTGAAAAGGGGTATCCCCTGAGTTTTTAATGTCCGCTTTTCTAGCCAGAAGCTCAGACTACAAGTTTTAACTCTCTTTTCCCATTATCAAAAATGCTTCCGCTGTCGGCCTTGCTTACGAAATCAGCCCACCACTGCATCATCGGTCGTCGTTGTTCAAGATAGTCACTTCGATTATAAGCGCGACGAACCTCATTCTTATCCACATGAGCAAGTGCAGCTTCAATGACATCAGGCGGAAATCCTTGTTCATTGAGAGCGGTACTGGCGATAGAACGCAAACCATGGGAGACGAGAACGCCTCCTAATCCAGCTCGCTTGAGTGCTGCATTCACTGTTTGGCTGTTCATTGGTTGGGTTGGTTTGATGCGACTGGGAAAGATAAATTCTCGACCACCACTGAGAGACTTCATCATCTCCAGAATAGCGAGAGCCCCATCAGATAGTGGAACCGAATGGTCCCGGTTCATCTTCATTCGCGCTGCAGGAATTTTCCATTCGCTAGCATTGAAATCGATCTCATCCCATCGAGCCTCAGCAGCTACGGCAGGGCGGGTAATGGTGAGAAGCTGCCACATGAACAAGCACCGCGTTGACACACTGATACTTGCCGTACGCATTGTTTGCATTAATTGTGGAAGCTTATCCGGACTGATACTCGGCATGTTTTTCTTTTGCGGTTTCTCGAATGCTTTCCCGATGTTTACGCTGGGAACCGCATCAATCAGGCCCGTGTTCTGCGCATAAATCATGACTTCGTTAATACGCTGACAAAGGCGGCGAACAGTCTCTAATGCACCTCTGGCCTGAACCGGCTGAACTGCTTTAACCAGAGTATGAGCCTTAATCTCAGTGACACTGATATCACCGATTGCCGGGAAAACATCTCTTTCAAGCGAGCGCCAGATATCGTCGGCATAGTCCTCCGTCACGCTGGCTTTCTTCACATTCCACCAACGCTCCGCAACTAACAGGAAAGTGTTGGTTTTGGCCTCTTGAGAATTCCTCACCTGTTCTTTCTGATGTTCCTGAGGATCAATGTCTTTTGCCAATAAAACTCGAGATTCAGCTCTGAGCTTACGTGCATCAGAAAGCGAGACGGCAGGGTAGGCACCGAAGCTCTGTTTGGTTCGCTGCTTGGTCAGAGGCCGATAGTAACGGAATTGCCAAAGCTTACTGCCACTGGACTTGATTAACAGAGTTAGCCCGTCACCGTCATACAGCTGGTAATCGGCATCTTTAGGTTTGGCGGCTTTGATTTCCGTATCAGTTAACGGCTTGGTTTTTCTTGCCATGGGGAGTCTCCATGCGTTTAGGCCCAACGAAAACAATAGAGCTTTTCGTTGGGCCTATCAATGGGCCTAAAAGGTTCGGATTTAATTAGTTCTCTTCGGACTACGCGGGACAAATTGAGGGTACAAAAAAGCCCGCAGGGCTTGCGCCGTGCGGGCTCTTAGGACTTCATCGGATGACTCTGGTAATCACCGATGGAGAATTTTGGTGGAGCTGGCGGGAGTTGAACCCGCGTCCGAAATTTCTACATCCTCGGTACTACATGCTTAGTTTGTCTTTACATTCGCACGCCAGCTGCGGACAAACACGCCACTAACGAACTAGCCTGATTAGTTTTAACGCTTCAACCCCAGGCAGGGTTTCCACGCGATCTCTTTTGGGTTTGACCTCTCTTTGATCCCCGTCTTAAGAGCGGAAGCTAGGGAGAGAGGGCTCTTAGCAGGTTATTAAGCTGCTAAAGCGTAGTTTTCGTCGTTTGCGACTATTTTTTTGCGGCTTTTAACGAGGCAAACCGCCCCTCGGCATGCACCTTGGGTTTCGCAAATCCCGTCGAATCCAGAATCAGCCCCAATAGTGTTGAACTCAGTATACCAGATTTCACTTCCTCGATACCAGCCCGAAACGCTAACTTATTGAATAGTACAATAAGCGCGCAGAATCAACGTCCTGCGTTTTTCATGATACGTGCTTTGTCGAGCTGCCACTCGCGTGCTTTCAGATCAGTACGCTTGTCGTGCTGTTTCTTACCTTTTGCCACGCCGATTTTCACTTTGCACCAGGCGTTTTTCCAGTACAAAGAGAGCGCAACTACGGTGAAGCCTTCGCGGTTGATGCGTCCGTAGAGGGATTCCAGCTCGCGCTTGTTCAGCAGCAGCTTACGGGTGCGGGTAGGATCGCAAACGTAATGTGAAGAGGCGACGGTCAGCGGCGTAAAGTTCGCGCCGAACAGGAAGGCCTCACCGTCTTTCAGGATCACATAGCTGTCGCCGATGTTGGCTTTCCCGGCACGCAGCGATTTTACTTCCCAGCCCTGCAACGCAAGGCCGGCCTCGAATTCTTCTTCGATGAAATACTCGTGGCGAGCACGCTTGTTGAGCGCAATGGTCGCCGAACCAGGTTTATGTGCTTTTTTCTTCGTCATAAGTGTCGTAAAGCCGTCGGTAATCTGATTTTAAAAAGTCACCTCATTGCGTCCTGTGAGGTCTAACGCGCTATCTTAGCACGAGATAAGGCTTAGCGTTTTTTTAACAGGTGATAAATGTTATTATTTGTCTGTTGTGTGACCATGGAAAATGCTATGCCTCAGATTAGCCGTACTGCGCTTGTTCCCTACAGCGCGGAACAAATGTATCAGTTAGTGAACGACGTTCAGTCCTATCCGGAATTTATTCCAGGATGCACCGGTAGTCGGGTGCTGGAATCCGGCCCGACGCAGATGACTGCGGCCGTGGATGTCTCCAAAGCGGGGATCAGCAAAACGTTCACCACGCGCAATATCCTGACGAGCAATCAGAGTATTTTGATGCATCTGGTGGATGGTCCGTTTAAAAAACTGATGGGAGGGTGGAAGTTTACGCCACTGAGCGCTGACGCCTGCCGCATTGAGTTTCATCTGGATTTTGAATTTACCAATAAGCTGATCGAACTGGCGTTTGGCCGAATCTTTAAAGAGCTGGCCTCGAATATGGTTCAGGCGTTCACCACGCGCGCCAAAGAGGTTTACAGTGTCGCATAAGATTGCTGTTGAGGTGGTGTATGCGCTGCCGGAGAAGCAGTATTTGCAGCGCGTGACGCTTGAAGAGGGCGCCACCGTTGAGGCGGCTATCCGGGCCTCCGGCATCCTTGAACTTCGCCGTGATATTGACCTGGCGAAGAATAAAGTCGGCATTTATAGCCGTCCGGTTAAGCTCGGTGATGTGCTGAAAGAGGGCGACAGGGTTGAAATCTATCGTCCGCTGATTGCCGACCCGAAAGAGTTGCGCCGTCAGCGAGCAGAGAAATCCGGTAAGTAGCCAAATAAACATACACAAAAAAGGTGCTCATTGAGCACCTTTTTGCGTTGCTGGCACCTGATTATTTGGTCAGGGCAGGCTTGTTGTCGATGTTGGTCAGCACGCCAGCACTGCTGAAGGTCAGCGTCAGGGTTTGCTGGGTCACATCTTCATGACCAGGCTGCTGGCGGAATACATAGAACCAGGTGTTTGTGCCGAACGGATCGGACATCATCGGGGTTCCCAGGGCATAAGCGACCTGCTGTTGTGTCATACCTACGCGGATTTTGGACACATCGTTAGGAGTAAGGTAGTTCCCCTGGTTGATATCAGGACGGTAAACCACTTTCTCCAGAGTGGAACAGCCTGCGGTCAACATCAGAAGAACCGCTGCGGCAGCGGTCAGCGTTTTACAGCGCATAGTGATTTGATTCCTTTTCGGGCCCGAGCAGTACGCGGCTCATATGTAATATGCCGATGATAATAGACCTTGCCCCACTTTGAAACCGGTCTGGCGGCGTTTTTGTTGTTCTGTATGACCCTGAGATCCCGAAAAAGTTTATGCCGCCAGCAGTTCTTTCGCATTCGCGAGCGTATTACGGGTGACTTCACTGCCCCCCAGCAGGCGTGCCAGCTCCTGCAAGCGTGAGCGTTTATCCAGCGGCTTCATGTGCGTTTCCGTCATTTCGCCATCGGTTTCCTTGCTAACGATAAAGTGGTGATGACCACAGCCGGCGACCTGCGGCAGGTGAGTCACACACATAACCTGCGTCGATTCACCCAACTGACGCAGCAGTTTGCCGACAACGGCCGCGGTCGGGCCGCTGATACCCACATCCACTTCATCGAAAATCAACGCCGGGGTTTCCATTTTACGGGCGGTAATCACCTGAATGGCCAGGGCGATACGCGACAGTTCACCGCCAGAAGCCACTTTCGAAATCGCCTGTAAAGGCTGGCCCGGGTTGGTGGTGACGCGGAATTCTACGCGGTCTGCGCCTTCCGCCGTCAGGTGATGCTCTTCAAAGCGAACATCAATAGTGAACACCCCATGCGGCATCGCCAGCGTATGCATGCTGTCGGTAATATGCTGGCTAAGCTCCAGAGCATAGTGCTGTCGCACGTCGTGCAGCCGTTTCGCCGTTTCCAGCGCCTGCTGATGATGCAGATTAACCGCCAGAGACAAGGTTTCGAGGGAATCGGCCTGATCGTCCAACTGCTGCTGTTCCTCCAGCAGAGACTGATAGTAATTTGGCAGCTCTTCCGGGGTAACGTGATGCTTACGCGCCAGTGAAATCTGACGGGAGATGCGTTGCTCAAGCTCGAACAGACGGTTCGGGTCGAGATCCAGACGTTCACAGTAGTGGCGCAGCTCATCCCCGGCTTCTGAAATCTGAATCGCGGCCTCTTCCAGCATTTCCAGTACGCCAGAAAGCTTATTGTCCATGCCGGTCAGTTCGGTCACAAGCTGACGCACGGTATACAGCTGGCTCTGCAAATTCACGTCTTCGCCATCCGCCAGCATGTTCAGGGCATTCTGGCTGATGGAAAGCATCTGACCACTGTTGGCCAGACGCTTGTACTCCTCGTCGATTTGCTCAAATTCACCCGCCTGAGGGTTAAATTCGTTCAGCTCTTTCAACTGATATTCCAGCAGCTCGGCGCGCGCGGTACGCTCCTGGCTTTGCTGTTGATGCTGCGCAAGTTCGCGGCAGCTTTGATGCCACTGACGATAGTGCTCAGCCATGAGTTGAGTAAGCGCGTACTCACCCGCGTAGCCATCGAGCAGGGCTTTCTGCTGTTCGGGTTTGATTAGCTGCTGGTGCGCGTGCTGACCATGGATCTGGATGAGCAGCTGGCCCAGCTCGCGAAGCTGGGAAAGGGGAACCGCTGTACCATTGATAAAACCGCGGGAGCGGCCGTCACTGCTGATGACGCGACGAAGTAAACACTCACGTCCATCTTCCAACTGGTTCGCTTCCAGCCAGCGCAGGGCGGCAGGCGTGTCTTTTAACGAGAAGCGGGCGCAGAGATCGGCACGGGCCGCACCTGTGCGCACCATATCACCCTCTGCACGACCGCCGAGGCACAAGCCGAGGGCATCAATGGCAATGGATTTACCTGCACCGGTTTCACCGGTAATCGCCGTCATTCCACTATGGAAGTCGATCTCAAGCTCACGAACAATGGCAAAGTTGCTGATGGTCAGTTGTGCCAGCATAATTGTTTTCCTGTATGAAAAACCATAACTGTGTTTGCATACAGTATAAACTGGTTTTATATACAGTAAAGCGCTGGATGTAAAATCAGAACAATTTTTTTGACCAGCCGAGTTTTGAGCTTAATGTATTGAAATAACTGTAATCTTTTGGATGGATAAGGTTCAGGTGATAATCGCAGCGGCGAATGAGGACATCTTCTCCTTCCTGAATGGGAAGCGCAATCTGGCTGTCGCAGCTGATCTCCAGGTCGCTGCGGCGATGTGAAAAACGCAGGCGGATGGTGCTGTCGCCGTTGATCACCAGCGGACGCGCCGAGAGCGTATGCGGGAACATCGGCACCAGGGTGATCGCATCCAGCGATGGCGTCAGGATTGGGCCTCCGGCTGAAAGCGAGTAGGCAGTTGACCCCGTCGGGGTTGAAATAATCAGCCCGTCAGAGCGCTGCGAGAAAGCGAAGATTTCGTCGATATAGACTTCGAACTCGATCATGTGCGCCACTTTACCAGGGTGGAGAACCACCTCGTTAATAGCGGTGCTGATGCGCTTCTGGCAGTCCTGCTGGCAGACCTGGGCTTCAAGTAAAAACCGTTTTTCACTGATATAGTGACCTTCCAGCACGTCCGCCAGCTGCTGTTGCGCATTGTCCGGGTCGAGGTCGGTCAGGAAACCAAGATTGCCACGGTTAATACCAATAACCTTAATATCATAGCGAGCCAGCGTTCGCGCCGCGCCCAGCATATTGCCGTCGCCGCCGACCACCACGGCGAGATCCGCCTGCTGGCCAATTTCCGCCAGCGTGCCGGTTCTGACGCTTTTAAGCTGCAACTCCTGGGCGATCTGCTGCTCGACCATCACTTCATAGCCTTTACCACACAGCCAGCGATACAACATTTCATGTGTCGTCAATGCGGTAGGGTGACGCGGATGGCCGACGATCCCAATACACCTGAAATGATTATTCATTTTCTGGAGGTCCTTGTGCCTGATGAATGATGACAATCTGCCTTGTTCCCTTGAATCCAGGAAACTGATCCCCATAATAAGCGAAGTTAGCGAGATGAATGCAGAAAAACGCGGAGAAATTCATGAGTAGTAAAGAACAGAAAACGCCTGAGGGGCAAGCCCCTGAAGAAATTATCACGGAACAGCACGATGAAGTTGAGGCAGTAGAGCCAGACACGTCTGCTGAGCAGGTGGACCCGCGCGATGAAAAAATTGCCAATCTGGAAGCTCAGTTGGTAGAAGCGCAGAATAGCGAACGCGATGGCGTACTGCGTATCAAAGCGGAAATGGAAAACCTGCGCCGTCGTACCGAGCTGGACGTTGAAAAGGCGCACAAATTTGCGCTGGAGAAATTCGTCAACGAACTGCTTCCGGTGATCGACAGCCTGGATCGCGCGCTGGAAGTGGCGGATAAAGCTAATCCGGATAACGCGGCGATGATTGAAGGCATCGAGCTGACGCTGAAATCCATGCTGGATGTGGTGCGTAAGTTCGGTGTTGAAGTGATTGCCGATACGGATGTACCGCTGGATCCAAACGTTCACCAGGCCATTGCGATGGTGGAATCCGAAGACGTTGCCGCGGGTAACGTACTGGGCGTGATGCAGAAAGGGTATACCCTGAACGGTCGTACTATTCGCGCTGCGATGGTGACCGTGGCGAAAGCGAAAGCGTAATTTGCCGACCCGTAGTGCCGGGTGGCGGCTTCGCCTTACCCGGCCTACAACATTACTCGGCGATACTTTCGCGTAAAGGTTTAACGGGCAGGACCTTCACCTGCTTAATCATATTGTCCTGAACGTCCAGAATATCAATATCATACTGCTCAATGCGCACGCGCGTGCCTGCCGCCGGGATCTCTTCCAGCGCTTCCAGGATCATTCCGTTCATCGTCCGCGCTTCGTCTTCCGGCAAATGCCAGTTAAACGCTTTATTGATTTCACGAATGTTGGCGCTGCCGTCGATAAGCACTGACCCGTCGTTTTGCGGGGTGACTTCTTCTGCAAGGGAAGGCGACATTGACGTGGTAAAGTCCCCGACAATCTCTTCCAGAATATCTTCGACCGTCACCAGCCCCTGTATGTCGCCGTATTCATCCACCACCAGACCGACTTTCTTCTTGTTTCGCTGGAACTTCACCAGCTGCGTGCTGAGTGGGGTGCCTTCCGGCACGTAGTAAATTTCGTCGGCGGCGCGCAGCATCACCTCTTTGGTGAACTCGTTTTTCTCAGTCATCAGACGATAGGCCTCACGCACACGCAGCATGCTGATGGCATCGTCGAGAGAATCGCGATAGAGGACGATACGCCCGTGCGGGGAGTGCGTCAGCTGGCGGACAATGGCCTTCCAGTCGTCGTTAATATCAATCCCGACGATTTCATTGCGCGGCACCATGATGTCGTCAACGCTGACCTTTTCCAGATCCAGCACCGACAGGAGCATGTCCTGATTGCGACGGGAGATCTGCGAGCGGGATTCGTTCACGATTGTACGCAGTTCGTCTTTGCTGAGCGCGCTACTGATGGTGACGTCTGCCTTTATACCAACCATGCGCATCAGCACCCGTGTCACCATATTCAGCAGCCAGACCAGCGGCATCATCAGAATAAGCAGCGGTGCTAACAGGAAACTGCTCGGGTAGGCGACTTTTTCCGGGTAAAGCGCCGCGATGGTTTTGGGCAGCACTTCCGCAAACACCAGCACCACAAACGTGAGCACACCTGTGGCAATCGCCACGCCTGCGTTGCCGTACAGACGCATCCCGACGATGGTGCCCAGTGCAGAGGCGAGAATATTGACCAGGTTGTTACCGATAAGCACCAGGCTAATCAGACGGTCCGGCTTACGCAGAAGCTTTTCGACACGACGCGCGGCACGGTTACCCTGCTTGGCGCGATGACGTAACCGGTAGCGGTTCAGCGTCATCATGCCGGTTTCAGAGCCAGAGAAATAAGCGGAGATGACCACCATGATGACCAGAATGACGATCAGCGTGGTGGTAGAGATGTGTTCCAGGGGGAACTCCTTTTGTTACTTAGCCAGCAAATTGCTGTATGAAGCGGCTACCAAAATAGGCAAGCGTGAGAATGCCCGCACCCGCAACGTTGAACCAGACCACGCGACGTCCGCGCCAGCCTTCATGATAATGGCCCCATAACAGGACAATATAGACAAACCACGCGATGATGGAGAGGACCGCTTTATCGATATTCTCCACGCTGAACAGGTTCTTCATATAAAACAAGCCCGTGCACAGCGTCAGCGTCAGCAGAACCACACCGACCTGGGTGATGTGGAACATCTTACGCTCAATCACCATCAGCGGCGGCATTTCATGGTTGAACGCCAGCTTTTTATTTTTCAGCTGGTAGTCAATCCAGGCGAGCTGCATGGCGTAAAGGGCGGCGATGATCAGCGTCGCGTAGGAGAACAGCGACAGGCCGATATGCACCAGCATCCCCGGCGTGGCTTCCAGATGAGTAATAAACTCATTGGGCATGAACGTGGCTAACGCCAGGTTGATCAGCGCAAAGGCGTAGACAATCGGCAGCAGCAGCCAGCCACGATTTTTAGACGCGACAATGGTCATGACCGTACAGATCATCAGGCTGACCAGCGAGCCGACGTTCAGCACGCTCAGATTTTGCACGCTGCCGTCGCCGGGAATGATGCGTGATTCCAGCGCAAACGCATGGCTAATCAGTGCTATCACTGCCGAAAGAATAGCCATGCGCCGCCAGCCGCTGTTTTTTTGCAGCAGGCCAGGAATGATCAGCGCGAGGCTGACAGAGTAGGCAACAAGGGCGATCAGTGCGAAAACAGGCATATAGGCGTCGACAGTTGTCTTAATAAGAAAGAGAAGCAGTATAACGTTACGTGACGCCTGCTCCAACCGTTGCATAACAACAAAGGCGCCTTCATGTTATACTCCGGCAAAATTCTGTGTATGTGTCGCCCAGGCGACCTAACGTTTCTACCCCAGGCGAGAGACAATGTTTGATAATTTAACCGATCGTTTGTCGCGCACGCTGCGCAACATCAGCGGCCGTGGACGCCTCACCGAAGAGAACATCAAGGAAACGCTGCGCGAAGTGCGCATGGCGCTGCTGGAAGCAGACGTTGCGTTGCCGGTCGTGCGTGATTTTATCAACCGCGTGAAAGAGAAAGCGGTTGGTCATGAAGTTAACAAGAGCCTGACTCCGGGTCAGGAGTTCGTCAAAATCGTCCGTAACGAGCTGGTTTCGGCGATGGGCGAAGAGAATCAGGTGCTTAACCTGGCGGCTCAGCCACCAGCCGTCGTGCTGATGGCGGGTCTGCAAGGTGCGGGTAAAACCACCAGCGTCGGTAAGCTGGGGAAATTCCTGCGCGAAAAGCACAAGAAAAAAGTGCTGGTGGTTTCGGCGGACGTGTATCGCCCGGCGGCGATCAAACAGCTGGAAACGCTGGCCGAGCAGGTTGGCGTAGACTTCTTCCCGTCCGACGTGGCGCAGAAGCCTGTTGACATCGTTAACGCGGCGCTGAAAGAGGCGAAGCTGAAATTCTACGACGTGCTGCTGGTGGATACCGCCGGGCGACTGCACGTTGACGAAGCGATGATGGACGAAATCAAGCAGGTTCATGCTTCTATCAATCCGGTAGAGACCCTGTTTGTTGTCGACGCCATGACCGGTCAGGATGCGGCGAACACCGCAAAAGCGTTTAACGAAGCCCTGCCGTTAACCGGCGTGGTGCTGACCAAAGTCGACGGCGACGCTCGCGGCGGTGCGGCGCTGTCTATTCGTCATATCACCGGTAAGCCAATTAAGTTCCTCGGCGTGGGCGAGAAAACCGAAGCGCTGGAGCCGTTCCACCCGGATCGTATTGCCTCCCGTATCCTCGGCATGGGCGACGTGCTGTCGCTGATCGAAGATATCGAAAGCAAGGTTGACCGCGCGCAGGCTGAAAAACTCGCCAGCAAGCTGAAAAAAGGTGACGGTTTCGATCTGACCGACTTCCTTGAGCAACTGCGTCAGATGAAAAACATGGGCGGTATGGCAAGCCTGATGGGTAAACTGCCGGGTATGGGGCAGATCCCGGACAACGTCAAATCCCAGATGGATGACAAAGTGCTGGTGCGTATGGAGGCAATCATCAACTCGATGACGCTGAAAGAGCGCGCGAAGCCAGAAATCATCAAAGGTTCCCGCAAGCGCCGTATCGCAGCCGGTTGCGGCATGCAGGTCCAGGACGTTAACCGCCTTCTGAAACAGTTCGACGACATGCAGCGCATGATGAAGAAAATGAAGAAAGGCGGCATGGCGAAGATGATGCGCGGCATGAAAGGCATGATGCCGCCCGGTTTTCCTGGGCGATAATCGCTTTTGAGATTGCTTTTTGCCCGAAAATGAGTAAAATTTTCGGGCTTTTAATATGACACCCGGGCTCCGTTCCTCGATGGGGCCCGGTTGTTTTATTCACACAAGAGGATGTTATGGTAACTATTCGTTTAGCACGTCACGGCGCTAAAAAGCGTCCGTTCTACCAGGTTGTTGTGACTGACAGCCGTAATGCACGCAACGGTCGCTTCATTGAGCGCGTTGGTTTCTTCAACCCACTGGCCTCTGGCGCAGAAGAAGAAACTCGTCTGGATCTGGATCGTATCGCTCACTGGGTTGGCCAGGGCGCTACTGTTTCCGATCGCGTTGCTACGCTGATCAAAGCAGCAAACAAAGCAGCTTAATCTGTCACGGTGGTCATGATGAGCAATAAAGCACCTGTTGAACCGATCGTATTGGGAAAAATGGGTTCTTGCTACGGTATCCGTGGTTGGCTCAGAGTGTTTTCCTCCACTGAAGACGCTGATAGCATTTTTGATTACCAGCCTTGGTTTATCCAGAAAGCCGGTAAGTGGGAAGAGGTCGAGCTGGAAAGCTGGCGTCACCACAATCAGGACATCATCATCAAGCTGAAAGGCATTGACGATCGTGATGCCGCGAATGCGCTGACTAATTGTGAAATTGTCGTGGATTCGTCGCAGTTGCCGCAACTGGAAGAGGGTGACTACTACTGGAAAGACCTTATGGGTTGCCAGGTAGTGACCACTGAAGGCTACAGCCTGGGGAAAGTCATCGACATGATGGAAACCGGGTCAAATGACGTTCTCGTCATTAAGGCAAACCTGAAAGATGCATTTGGCATCAAGGAGCGGTTGGTCCCGTTCCTCGATGGACAGGTTATCAAGAAAGTCGATCTCACTACTCAAACCATTGAAGTAGATTGGGATCCTGGTTTTTAAATTCTCCGGATAAACGGTAAAAGACGGCGCTATGTGGATTGGCATAATTAGCCTGTTTCCTGAAATGTTCCGCGCGATTACCGATTACGGGGTAACTGGCCGGGCAGTAAAGAATGGCCTGCTGAGCATCCAGAGCTGGAGTCCTCGTGACTTCACGCATGACCGGCACCGTACCGTGGACGATCGTCCTTACGGCGGCGGACCGGGGATGTTGATGATGGTGCAACCCTTACGGGACGCCATTCACACAGCAAAAGCCGCGGCAGGTGAAGGCGCGAAGGTGATTTATCTGTCACCTCAGGGACGCAAGCTTGATCAAGCGGGCGTGAGCGAACTGGCGACGAATCAAAAGCTGATTCTGGTCTGTGGTCGCTACGAAGGGATAGATGAGCGCGTAATTCAAACCGAGATTGACGAAGAATGGTCTATCGGCGATTACGTTCTCAGCGGTGGTGAGCTACCAGCAATGACGTTGATTGACTCCGTCGCCCGGTTTATTCCGGGGGTTCTGGGCCATGAAGCTTCGGCAACGGAAGATTCCTTTGCCGATGGATTGCTGGACTGTCCACACTATACTCGTCCTGAAGTGTTAGAAGGGATGGAAGTCCCGGCAGTGTTACTGTCTGGAAACCATGCCGAGATACGTCGCTGGCGTTTGAAGCAGTCGCTGGGCCGGACCTGGCTTAGAAGACCTGAACTTCTGGAAAACCTGGCTCTGACTGAAGAGCAAGCAAAGTTGCTGGCCGAGTTCAAAACCGAACACGCGCACCAGCAGCATGAACATGATGGGAAAGCGTAATACGCTCCCGAATATCAGTTTACCCAGGATAAGAGATTAAATTATGAGCAACATTATTAAGCAACTTGAACAAGAGCAGATGAAGCAGGACGTACCTTCCTTCCGTCCAGGTGACACCGTGGAAGTGAAAGTATGGGTTGTTGAAGGTTCCAAAAAACGTCTGCAGGCATTCGAGGGCGTGGTTATCGCTATTCGTAACCGCGGTCTGCACTCTGCATTCACTGTTCGTAAAATTTCCAACGGCGAAGGCGTTGAGCGTGTCTTCCAGACTCACTCTCCGGTAGTTGACAGCATTGCTGTTAAACGTCGTGGTGCTGTACGTAAAGCTAAACTGTACTACCTGCGTGAGCGTACTGGTAAGTCTGCTCGTATTAAAGAGCGTCTGAACTAAGATTCGCTTAAGCGACATCCTGTCAGAAAGGGCTGGCCGAAAGGCTGGCCCTTTTTTTATCCCATCGCACCTCTCGCGTTAACCCTTCCGTCATAAATCATTTACAATGTTCGCCTCTTGGGGGGAGGGTAAGTGGATAACGTACTGCATCAGCATAGCTGGAAACGCGCAGCGGCATTGACCGCGCTGTTTGCGATCCTGCTGATCGTCGTGGCGCCGCTGATCTCCGTCTCGCTGCAAAAAGATCCCATGAGCGCCATGCCGGGCATGCACCATGACATGAGCATGATGTCGATGGACGAGCATCATGGGGATATGCCGCATTCCATGCCAGTTGACCATGCGGAAGCCTGCGGCTACTGCGTGCTGTTAGCGCATGTGCCGGGCGTGATGCTGGCGCTTATCGTTCTGCTCAGCGTGGTGTTGCAGCGGCTTCGCATGAAGCCGCCTCGTCAGGCGGTCAGCCACTGGCACTTTTTCCCCTGGCTTTACCCCGATACCCGCGCGCCGCCGCGTCGGTCTGCTTTCTCCCTTTAAAACAAAATCACTCACTTTTTGCCTTAAAAAGGAAAAGTATGACTACCTGCACTCCGCGCGCGGCATGGGGAAACCTGCTGCGTCGCCTCCATTTCTATATCGGGCTGTTTGTTGGTCCGTTTATTTTCTTCGCAGCGCTGACCGGTACGCTGTATGTCGCCACGCCGCAGCTTGAAAATGCGCTGTACCATCATGCACTCCACACGGATGCCGTGGGTGAGGCGCAGCCTCTTGCTGCACAAATTGCCGCGGCCGAAAAGGCCGTAGAATCAGATCTGCGTCTGCATGCCGTTCGTCCGGGGCTGGAAGAGGGCGAAACGACCCGCGTGATGTTTGCCGACCCGGCGCTGAGTACCTCCGAGCATCGGGCTATTTTTATTGATCCCGCCAGCCTTGAGGTTCGAGGGGATATGACCGTATACGGCACCAGCGGGATTTTACCGCTGCGTCAGACTATCGATTATCTGCATACCTCGCTGATGCTGGGCAACCTCGGGCGCCTCTATAGCGAGTTAGCCGCCTCGTGGATGTGGGTTGCTGCCCTGGGCGGGATCGCGCTGTGGTTCTATACCCGACCGAAGCGCCGTATTAACAATCGTTTCCAGAATCGTCGTCGCCTGCATGTGATCTTAGGCTGGACGTTACTGGCGGGAATGCTGCTGTTCTCAGTCACCGGGTTAACCTGGTCACAATGGGCCGGTGGCAACGTCGATAAGCTGCGTGCAGAGATGAACTGGCTGACGCCGCAGGTAAACACCACCCTTTCCGGTGCGCCGGAAATGATGGATGAACACGCCGAACATCGTGGTCATCACGGCGGAATGTCGATGCCTGAAATGCCTGTTGTACTGTCGCTTTTTGACAGCGTATTGCAAGCCGCCCGCCAGTCAGGAATTGATGCGAACAACGTTGAGATCCGTCCGGCAAGCAGGGTCGACCAGGCCTGGACGGTGACGGAAATCGATCGCCGCTGGCCGACGCAGGTTGATGCCGTTGCCGTGGACCCCCACTCTCTGAAGGTGCTGGACAGGACTCGCTTTGGGGATTTCCCGCTGATGGCTAAACTCACCCGCTGGGGCGTGGATTTCCATATGGGGATCCTGTTTGGTCTGGCAAATCAGCTGCTGCTCATCGCGTTTGGCGTTGCGCTGTGCGTGCTGATTATCTGGGGATACCGGATGTGGTGGATGCGTCGTCCTGCGACGTCAGCCGCGAACCCGGTACAGACGCTCTGTCAAAGCTGGCTGGCATTGCCGCTGTGGGGAAGGGGAGTGACGTTCATGATAAGCCTCCTGCTGGGGCTGGCGTTGCCGGTAATGGGCGTCAGTCTGGCGGTATTTATCGTGATTGACTGGCTGCGCTGGCGAGCGGCTTCAGGCGTGTCGCTCGCCGGCACATCCGCTAAATAGTCTTAAGGCGTGCTGATAACTACCGCAACACGGCGGTTTTCAGCGCGCCCTTGCGCAGTACGGTTGCTGCTGAGAGGGTATTTTTTGCCTAAACCCCGCGTAGTGAGGTTGCTGCGCGGGATGTTCGCGCCCTTCGCCCAGGCATCCGCTACAACATTGGCACGTTTTAACGAAAGCGCTTCGTTGTAGCTCTCTTCGCCATAGTTATCCGTATGGCCGTCCATCCGGGCGTGATTCAGACCGGTTGCCGCCAGACGTGAGGCCATAGTCTGGATCTGCGTTTCACTTTCCGGACGCAGTCTGGCGTCATTTTTATCAAACAGGATCTTATCCGACAGGCCCAGGGACCAGTCGCCATTCAGTTCGTTAAAGCCGTAGGACTTCATGGCCGCGATTTGCTCTGGTGTGAATTTACCCTCCGGCGTCTGGCACCCGGACATAACCAGAGATGCCAGTAACAACGGCGCGAAGTATCGCTTCAACATATCGTCTTCCTTTCAGGGTATTGTTTTCGAACGCTGGTTTTTGACCAGGTACATATTGCGATCGGCTTGCTCAAGCAATGCCTCGACGGAGGCATTTTCCCACGCCAGAGCAAAGCCAATGCTGAGTGACATTGATGCTGTGTGTCCGTTATGCAGATCAAACGGACGGATAAATTGCTGCGACAGCGCAGCGCAAATATATTCGACCTCACGCGCGGTGTGGACGCCATAAAGGATCATGGCAAATTCGTCGCCGCCAAGACGGTAAGACTGATGACGTTTTTCGCCAAATTCGACCATCCTTTTTGCGGCTTCGATCAGTACGCAGTCACCCGCGGCATGGCCCCAGGTGCCGTTAATAAACTTGAAGTTATCACCGTCCAGGAAGAGCAGGGCAGAATTGGTCTTTGCCGAAGCGTCATTCATTAAGGCCGCAATGTTGTTGCGAAACGCGGCGCGGTTTGCAAGCCCCGTGAGCGGATCGTGCATGGCGGTACGCAACAGTTGAGCGTTTTTCGCCTGTAGCTTGAGCTGCCACTCTTCCATTTCATCCAGCAGGCTGTTGAAGTCTTCACCAAACTGGTGGAACTCTTCAATGCGGCCTTCCGTTACCCGGCGAGAGAAGTTGCGGTTGGTACGGACGTCATGCACAACGTCAGTGATGTTTTGCATTTCAACAACCATGCCATGATGTAGCGAGCGGGTGATGGTCAATGCGACGGCAGAGGCAAAAAGAATGCAGCCGGTGAGGACCGCAAATGAGAGCCAGATAAAGTGGCTAATCAGGCTGTCTCGTGCGGTCAGACGAATTTCGCCAATCACATTACCGTTATGTATGATGGGCTGTGCGACAGGAACAGGGAACAACCACCGGTTGACCAGCGCGCCCAGCGTGTCGGTATTATCCGCCGGGTTCCACGACCACCAGGCAAACCGTTTATGATGTGCATTAAGCACTTCCGCCACAGCAAATTGCCCCTGCTTGCCGAGGGTCGCCAGCGTTTCATTTGCCGCCACGGCATCGTTGAACACCAGAGAAGCCTCAAGGCTGTGGCTCATGGTGGCGCCGGTGAGTTCGAGGTTTTTTTGCGCGTATTGCTTTAATGTCACCACGGAAGCGAAACACAGCAGCAACCATATAAACGTCATCGTTATAATGACGCTTATCATGCTGATTCGCCGCAACGTTCTTTTAAACGTCGGACGCGGTGTTGGTGTGACTTCCTTATTCATGCTTCTTATTCCGTGCGAGCATTAATACATCCGGATTGACTCTTACGCCACTGCGCGTCAGCGCATCCAGATTTACGGAAAACCTGACCTTGTTGTGCTCTATTATCAGACAAAATGCGCTGCCAATAACGCATTCAGGATTTTGCTCTGACATTAATAGCAACGCCTGGCCCTGATATTGATTTATTATTTCCTGTTGTTTTGCCGGTGATTCGCTCCCGAAATAGAGGGCATCGCACCTTGCTGTGAGTGCTTCCCGATCGCTATGCACAATGACAGGACTATAGGGCAACGGGTTATTTACATCTTCACTGCTGAGCGCCTGTCTGTAACGGGAAGAGGCATAAATACAGAGCTTAGGCTGGCCGGAAAGTGCTGGCCATCGGGTGTAGCTTACAATACCAGAAACAATCGAACGTACCGATTTATCCGTTTCCGTGAGCGAGCCTGCCCTTACAGGGCTCACCAAAATGAACAGCATTAGCGCCAGGGGGAGGTGAAGCAAAGCGATCAAGAATGTATTTCTCATCAGAATCCGCCAAACCGCCCCGGAAATAGATGCCCTTATGAATTTCCGGCAGAATACCATTCTTTCTCAAAGCCGTCATTATGTCAGAAATATCCCTGTCTTGACCTAAGCTAAATCTTACAGAGCACGATATTCAAAGTAATTTAGGCAGGCTCAATTAAGTCTGCTGGAATTCATACTTTTATTCATTTTTTGTTGCCAGGATTTATGTAGCCACGCAACTTTCCCTCAATTCACCCGAGGATAATTAAGCTAACGGCCAGCGCCGGGATAGCGTGCCTGGTGTGAGCGTAGACTGGCGTTAAAAGCGCATGTGTAATTTTATGTTTACGATTTTAACCTGTGATTTGGCATTTAAATGGCTACTGTAAAATAATCTGTACGTATTTTGGATTGAAATCTTTACTTGATATGTTATCGTTGTGTCACCTCTTCGAGGAAAACCACTATCGCAAACGAGTTTTACAGGATCGCAATCATGCAAAAAGACGCGCTGAACAACGTACATATCACTGACGAACAGGTGTTAATCACCCCGGATCAACTGAAGGCGGAATTCCCGCTGAGCGTCGCGCAGGAAGCTCAGATTGAGCACTCTCGCCAGACCATTTCTGACATTATCGCAGGCCGCGATCCGCGCCTGCTGGTGGTATGTGGTCCTTGCTCCATTCACGATCCTGAAACCGCCATTGAGTACGCTCGTCGATTTAAAGCATTAGCGGAGGAGGTCAGCGATAGCCTCTATCTGGTGATGCGCGTCTATTTTGAAAAGCCACGTACTACGGTTGGCTGGAAAGGATTGATCAACGATCCGCACATGGATGGCTCGTTTGATGTGGAAGCGGGCCTGAAGATTGCGCGTCGCCTGCTGGTGGAGCTGGTCAGCATGGGGCTGCCGCTGGCAACCGAAGCGCTGGATCCGAACAGCCCGCAGTACCTCGGCGATCTGTTTAGCTGGTCTGCGATTGGGGCGCGCACCACCGAGTCACAAACCCACCGCGAGATGGCGTCTGGCCTGTCTATGCCGGTTGGTTTTAAAAACGGTACCGACGGCAGCCTGGCCACGGCGATTAACGCCATGCGCGCCGCCGCTATGCCCCATCGTTTTGTCGGGATCAACCAGGCGGGCCAGGTATGCCTGCTGCAAACGCAGGGCAATCCGGACGGGCATGTGATCCTGCGCGGTGGTAAAGCGCCAAACTACAGCCCGGCGGATGTCGCGCAGTGTGAAAAAGAGATGGAACAGGCGGGACTGCGTCCGGCGCTGATGGTAGATTGCAGTCATGGTAATTCGAATAAAGATTACCGTCGCCAGCCTGCGGTTGCAGAATCTGTGATTGCACAGATTAAAGATGGTAACCGTTCAATTATCGGCCTGATGATTGAAAGTAATATTCATGAAGGCAATCAGTCATCGGAACAGCCGCGTAGCGCGATGAAGCCCGGCGTCTCCGTCACGGATGCTTGCATCAGCTGGGAAACCACTGATGCGCTACTGCGTGAGATCCACAAAGATTTGAACGGCCAGCTGGCGACGCGTCTGGCATAAGAGGATAGTTATGGTTGCTGAATTGACCGCATTACGCGATCAAATTGATGAAGTGGATAAGGCGTTGCTGGACCTGCTGGCGCGCCGCATGGCACTGGTTGCTGAGGTCGGCGAAGTTAAAAGCAAATACGGCCTGCCAATTTACGTTCCGGAGCGTGAGGCCTCTATGCTCGCCTCCCGCCGTAAAGAGGCACAGGCGCTGGGCGTTTCACCGGACTTAATTGAAGATGTCCTGCGTCGTGTGATGCGGGAATCCTATTCCAGCGAAAACGACAAGGGCTTCAAAACTCTCTGTCCGTCGCTGCGTCCGGTGGTGATTGTCGGTGGCGGCGGCCAGATGGGGCGTCTGTTTGAAAAAATGCTGACGCTTTCTGGCTATCAGGTGCGCATCCTGGAAAAAGAGGACTGGCCGCATGCGCCGGAACTCATGAAGGATGCCGGAATGGTTATCGTCAGCGTACCGATTCATGTGACGGAGCAGATTATCGCGAAACTTCCTCCGCTGCCGGAAGATTGCATTCTGGTGGATCTGGCGTCCGTTAAAAATGGCCCTCTACAGGCAATGCTGGCGGCGCACACCGGGCCCGTGCTTGGGTTACACCCGATGTTTGGCCCGGACAGCGGCAGCCTGGCGAAGCAGGTAGTGGTTTACTGCGACGGTCGTCAGCCGGAAGCGTATCAGTGGTTCCTGGAACAGATTCAGGTCTGGGGGGCACGTTTGCACCGTATCAGTGCGGTTGAGCACGATCAGAACATGGCGTTTATTCAGGCGCTGCGCCACTTTGCAACCTTCGCCTATGGTCTGCACCTGGCGGAAGAGAACGTTCAGCTTGAACAATTGCTGGCGCTTTCCTCGCCAATCTATCGTCTGGAGCTGGCGATGGTCGGGCGACTGTTTGCCCAGGATCCACAGCTTTACGCCGACATCATCATGTCGTCTGAAAATAACCTGGCGCTGATCAAGCGCTACTATCAGCGTTTTGGCGAAGCGATCACCTTGCTGGAACACGGCGATAAACAAGCGTTTATCGACAGTTTCCGTAAAGTGGAGCACTGGTTCGGTGATTACGCCACGCGATTCCAGAGTGAAAGCCGCACGCTGTTGCGCCAGGCAAATGACAGTCGCCAGTAATCTGATGATGTATATACTAAAAGCCAGCAATGCTGGCTTTTTTCATTTTGGGGAATTGTCATGGCTGAACCGCAACTGCTGTTGAACTATACCGGGCATCTGCCCGAATGCCCGACGTGGAGTGCTGAAGAAAAGGCGCTCTACTGGGCGGATATTCTGGAAGGGGAGATTCATCGGTACCATCTGCCCACCGCGGAACACTCGGTGCTCTCATTCCATGAAGAAGTTGGGTGTTTTGCCCTGCGTGAACGCGGCGGATTTATCGTCGCGATGCGAAACGCCATCTGGCTGACCGATAAACACGGCCTGCTCCAGCGTAAGGTTTGCGATAACCCGTCCAACCCGCAGCTTGCACGCTTTAACGATGGAGGCACCGACCATCAGGGACGGTTTTATGCGGGCACGTTCTGGGGGCCGGGAGATTATAACGGCGCCATGTTGATGCGTATCGACAACGACCTGACACCGAAAGTGATCCAGTGCGATATTCAGGGGCATAACGGTTTAGCGTTTAGTCCTGACAAACGGTGGATGTTTACTTCTGATACGCCGAACGGTGTGATCTACCGTACGCCGCTTGATAAGCAGGGGGAACCCGGTAAGCGCGAAGAGTTTCGCCGTTTTAGCGAGGGAGACGGTATACCCGACGGAGCGGCAATGGATGAGGAAGGCTGCTACTGGAGCGCACTGTTTGACGGCTGGCGTATCGCACGGTTTTCACCGCAAGGCGAACAGCTGGAAGAATACCGGCTGCCGGTACGCTGCCCGACAATGGTCTGCTTTGGCGGCGACGATATGAAAACGCTGTTTATCACCACCACGCGGGAAAATATGGAGGCGGAGGAGCTGGCGAAATACCCGCTTTCCGGTGCCATCTTCACCCTGCCTGTAAATGTGGCAGGGATGAAGAAAAGCCGCTTTATCGAACATTAAGCCGGATCGACCGGGACCACGTTTTCGCTCGGATAGCAGCCCAGTACTTTCATGGAGCGTGTGATCTCGCCCAGTTCGCGCAGGGCTTTCTGCATGGATGCAGACTCCAGGTTGGCCTGAACGTCGAGATAGAACATCTCTTCCCACGGGTTGCCATGTATTGGGCGGGATTCCAGCTTCGTCATGATCAGGTTGTGATTACGCAGCACCAGCAGCGCTTCAACCAGCGCACCCGCCTGCTGGCCGGTCGCCATCAGCAGGGTGGTTTTCGCCGGAACCTGGTCGGACACGTTGATGGCCTTGCGGGCAAGAACCACGAAACGGGTGATATTTTGCGTCTGGTTGGCCAGATTGCGTTCCAGCACCTGTAAGCCATACAGCGCGCCGCCCGCTTCGCTACCGAGTGCCGCGACGGCAGGAGAGTTTGCCTGCGCCACTTTTTCCATCGCCGCCGAGGTGCTTTCGGTGTACTCAATTTTCCAGTGCGGATAACGGTTCAGGAACTGGCTGCACTGCTGGAACGGCTGCGGGTGGCTGTACACCGTTTCAATCTGACTCAGATCGGTTGAGCCAGAGACCAGCACGCAGTGATCGATAGGAATAGTCAGCTCACCGACCAGCGACAGGCTGGTGTGCTGGAGCAGATCGTAAACATCGTTGATGGCGCCGGAACTGGTGTTCTCAATAGGCACCACGGCGTAATCTGCCTGGCCGGTTTCGACCTGGTTGAAGATGTCTGCAAATTTTGCACAACCGCTCTCAATGAACTCTTCGAAATGACGGGCTGCGTACTGGCGAGCCGCCAGGTGAGAATAAGAACCTTTCGGGCCGAGGAAAGCGATCCGAGCAGAGTGCGGGTTGGTTTTGTTCAGATGCTGCTGGAGCAGGGCCTGTTGCGTCAGAACGGAATCTTCAATGATGAGCTGGAACAGGCGGGTGATGTAGTGGGCATCAAGATGATGCGCTTTGCCGAGCTGTATCAACCGTTCCAGTAAATCACGCTCGCGATCGATATCGCGCACCGGCCGATGAGAATCCAGCTTGGCTTTGCCAACTTCAATGGCGAGCGCGCGGCGTTCTGCCAGCAGGGCCAGTAACTTTTCGTCGAGTGCACTGATTTTTACGCGTAAATCCAGGAGCGGGTTTTCCGGTGTCATAGTGTTGTCTGTCTCATTTTATCGTTATCAATAAAAAAGGCCTCCCGGTGTGGGAGGCCTTGTTGTTCGTCTTCGCATTCTTTATCACACGACGAAACGCCTCCCGGTCAGGGGAAGGTAAAAAAGAATGCGAAGAAAAACGGCGTCTGTTTCATTAGGTCATCCTGAAATTGATAGGGTTAAAGTACCTGTACTGTTTTGATCCTGTCAATAAAAAACGCGCCCGAAGGCGCGTTGTCGGTACACTCAATTTAAAGGATTACTCTTCTTCAACTTCTTCCGCGAAGCTGGCGTCTTTCACCGATGTTGTGGCGCGACGGGCTTCACCTTTGTGTTGCACTTTATTGAGCTGCCGTTCCAGCTTGTTGATCAAATCGTTAATTGCGGTGTACATATCCTCGTGTTTAGCGCTGGCGACCAGATGGCCGTTTGGAGTATTGATAGTTGCATCAGCGACGAAACCCTGCGGCTCCTTGGACAGGATGATATGTGGATTAATCAAATGTGTTTGCCATTTATCCAGTTTGGCGAGACGGTCTGCGACGTGCTGGCGGATTGCCGGAGTAATTTCCATTTGTTTACTGGTAATGTTCATTGTCATAAATTTTACCTCTTGTCTTTCCGTCTTGGTGATTCCAGCATACCCGACCTAATGTCAAAATGTGTGATTTAGATCACGTTATTTTGTCGGTTTTTGTCAGGGAATCTTTTTTGTGAGGCAGGGCAGGAAGAGGTGAGATTTACCTTGTCGAAGCCAGCAATTGCGGTCATAGTTGACTGGATGTGTTGAAGCTAAACCGCTTCAGCGTAAGTCTGAAAGAATAAAAAAACGGCAGCCTGCGGGCTGCCGTTATGCGTTGTAGCGGTATCAGGTGTTGCTGCTGTTCGCGGCGATGATTTTCGCCACTTTGTCAGCCTGAGCCGTCATCTGCATCTGGCGATAGGCATTCTCCATCAGCTTCAGGCCATCACGCGTGGCCTGGGTATCTGGATAATCACGCAGCATGCCTTCTACACGGTTAACCACGGCAACCCATGCGCCACGGCGAGTGTAGTATTCCGCGACGGAGTACTCGTATTTCGCCAGACGATCTTTCAGGAACACCAGACGCTTAGTGGCATCGGTAATGTACTGGCTGTTCGGGTAGCTACGCACCAGTTTGGAGAAGTCATTGAAAGCATCACGCGCATGTTGCGGGTCACGGTCAGAACGATCCACCCCGAAGAAGCCCTGCAATGCACTGTCATCCAGCGCCATGTTAGTCAGGCCGCGCATGTACATCACGTAATCGATGTTAGGATGGGTAGGGTTCAGACGCATGAAACGATCGATCGTTGCCTGAGCCAGCGGCAGATCGGCATTTTTATAGTAGGCGTAGATCAGATCTAACTGTACCTGCTGTGAATACGGACCAAACGGATAGCGATTATCCAACGCTTCCAGTTGCGTTATCGCCTGTTTCCAGTTACCGTCCTGCAACTTTTGTTGTGCAGTCGCATAGATTTCATTCGGCGGATTGTCAGGGACCTGTTCATTCGAACCGGAGCAGCCCACCAAAGCCAGGCTCAACGTGGCCGCTGCCACCAGATATTTCATGCGCGTCATGACGTTTTGACTTTCCTCAAATGTTTGTCCGGGAGAAACTCAGTTCCTGCTCCCGATTAAGACCAGCTACAATAGCACACTATATTAAACGGCAAAGCCGTAAAACCCAACGTTAAACGAAGAAGCAGTTTATGGCACAACGAGTAGAACTCACCGCAACAGTCTCCGAAAATCAGCTCGGTCAACGCTTAGATCAGGCTTTGGCCGAATTGTTCCCTGATTATTCGCGTTCACGTATAAAAGAATGGATCCTTGACCAGCGCGTGCTGGTAAACGGCAAGATCTGGGACAAACCAAAAGAGAAAGTGTTTGGTGGGGAAGCTGTCGCCATCAATGCTGAAATCGAAGAGGAAGTCCGCTTCGAGCCGCAGGATATCCCGCTGGATATCGTCTACGAAGATGACGATATTCTGGTCATCAACAAACCGCGTGACTTTGTCGTCCATCCGGGCGCGGGTAATCCTGACGGTACGGTACTTAACGCACTCCTTCATTATTACCCGCCGATAGCTGACGTACCGCGTGCCGGTATCGTTCACCGTCTGGATAAAGACACCACGGGTCTGATGGTGGTGGCGAAGACGATCCCCGCCCAGACTCGACTGGTGGAATCTTTGCAGCTGCGCGAAATCACCCGTGAGTATGAAGCGGTGGCGATTGGTCATATGACCTCTGGCGGCACGGTGGAAGAGCCGATTAGTCGTCATCCAACCAAGCGTACGCATATGTCCGTGCACCCGATGGGTAAACCGGCGGTAACCCATTACCGCATCATGGAACATTTCCGTATTCATACGCGCCTGCGTCTGCGTCTGGAAACCGGGCGTACTCACCAGATCCGCGTGCACATGGCGCATATTACCCATCCGCTGGTGGGTGACCCTGTTTACGGCGGTCGTCCGCGTCCACCAAAGGGCGCATCGGATGAATTCATCTCCGTGCTGCGTAAATTCGATCGCCAGGCGCTGCATGCGACGATGCTACGTCTTTACCACCCAATCACCGGAATTCAGATGGAATGGCATGCGCCTATCCCACAGGATATGGTGGAACTTATCGACGCGATGCGCGCAGATTTCGAAGAACATAAGGATCACGTGGACTGGTTATGACCAAACTGATTGTCCCGGAGTGGCCGCTGCCTGAAGGCGTGGCCGCCTGTAGCTCGACCCGTATCGGTGGCGTGAGCCAGGGTGCGTGGGCGTCTTTGAACCTCGGTGCGCACTGTGGCGATAACCTGGAGCACGTCGAAGAGAACCGTAAACGTCTGTTTGCTGCGGGAAACCTTCCTTCAAAACCGGTCTGGCTTGAGCAGGTGCACGGTAAAGCGGTGCTGAAGCTTACGGGTGAGCCCTATGCGTCTAAACGCGCCGATGCTTCGTACAGCAATACGCCGGGAACGGTTTGCGCGGTGATGACCGCTGATTGCCTGCCGGTGTTGTTTTGTAACCGTGCCGGTACGGAGATTGCAGCAGCGCATGCGGGCTGGCGTGGCCTGTGTGAAGGCGTGCTGGAAGAGACCGTTGCCTGCTTCCAGGACGATTCTGCAAATCTCATCGCCTGGCTTGGCCCGGCGATTGGCCCGCAGGCATTTGAAGTGGGGCCTGAGGTTCGGCAAGCTTTTATGGAAAAAGATCCTCAGGCGGTTAATGCGTTTGTGGCGTCCGGCGATAAATATCTGGCCGATATTTATCAGCTTGCCCGCCAGCGCCTTAATAATGTCGGCGTGACCCAGATCTTTGGCGGCGATCGCTGTACATTCACCGAAAAGGGTGATTTTTTCTCCTGGCGCCGTGACAAGACGACAGGCCGTATGGCAAGTTTCATTTGGCTGATATAACCTAAAGAATCAAGACGATCCGGTACGCGCCGTTTTCTTTTCACATAATTCAGGTTATTAACCTTGAATAATTGAGGGATGACCTCATTTAATCTCCAGTAGCAAATTTGACCTGTTATGGGAGGAGTTATGCGTCTGGATCGTCTTACTAATAAATTCCAGCTTGCTCTCGCCGATGCCCAGTCCCTCGCACTGGGGCACGACAACCAATTTATCGAACCTCTTCATTTAATGAGCGCCTTGCTGAATCAGGAAGGGGGATCGGTACGTCCTTTGTTAACGTCCGCTGGCATTAATGCTGGCCAGTTACGCACCGCCATCGATCAGGCGCTGAGTCGTTTACCGCAGGTAGAAGGTACCGGTGGCGACGTACAGCCGTCACAGGATCTGGTGCGTGTACTGAACCTTTGCGACAAGCTGGCGCAAAAACGTGGGGACAACTTTATTTCGTCAGAGCTGTTTGTTCTGGCGGCGCTTGAATCACGCGGTACTTTAACCGACCTGCTGAAATCCGCCGGTGCAACCACCGCTAATGTGACCCAGGCGATTGAGAAAATGCGCGGAGGTGAAAGCGTGAACGACCAGGGAGCCGAAGACCAACGTCAGGCTTTGAAAAAATTTACGGTCGATCTGACCGAACGTGCCGAGCAGGGCAAACTTGACCCGGTAATCGGTCGCGACGAAGAAATTCGCCGGACTATTCAGGTACTGCAACGCCGTACCAAAAACAACCCGGTGCTGATTGGTGAGCCTGGCGTCGGTAAAACCGCCATCGTTGAAGGGCTGGCGCAGCGTATCGTTAATGGCGAAGTGCCCGAAGGGCTGAAAGGCCGTCGCGTACTGGCGTTGGATATGGGCGCGCTGGTGGCCGGGGCGAAATACCGCGGTGAATTTGAAGAGCGTCTGAAAGGCGTGCTGAACGATCTGGCGAAACAGGAAGGCAACGTCATCCTGTTTATTGACGAACTGCACACTATGGTGGGGGCAGGTAAAGCTGACGGCGCAATGGATGCAGGGAACATGCTGAAACCTGCGCTGGCACGTGGTGAACTTCACTGCGTCGGTGCCACTACGCTGGACGAGTATCGTCAGTACATTGAAAAAGATGCCGCGCTGGAGCGACGCTTCCAGAAGGTGTTTGTCGCAGAACCAAGCGTTGAAGATACCATCGCGATTTTGCGTGGTCTGAAAGAGCGTTATGAGCTGCACCATCATGTGCAGATCACTGACCCGGCCATCGTTGCGGCGGCGACGCTTTCGCATCGTTACATTGCCGACCGTCAGTTGCCGGATAAAGCCATCGACCTTATCGATGAAGCGGCGTCCAGCATCCGTATGCAGATTGACTCGAAACCGGAAGAGCTGGACCGACTCGATCGCCGCATTATTCAGCTCAAGCTGGAACAGCAGGCATTGAACAAAGAGTCTGATGAAGCGAGTAAGAAACGCCTCGATATGCTCAACGAAGAGCTGGATGAGAAAGAGCGTCAGTATTCTGAGCTGGAAGAAGAGTGGAAAGCAGAGAAAGCCTCCCTCTCTGGCACCCAGACAATCAAGGCGGAGCTGGAGCAGGCGAAAATTGCCATTGAGCAGGCGCGTCGCGTAGGGGACCTGGCGCGGATGTCCGAGCTACAGTACGGCAAGATCCCTGAGCTGGAAAAACAGCTTGAGATCGCCACGCAGTCGGAAGGCAAAACCATGCGTCTGTTGCGTAATAAAGTGACGGACGCCGAGATTGCCGAAGTGCTGGCGCGCTGGACGGGGATTCCTGTAGCTCGCATGATGGAAAGTGAACGCGAAAAACTGCTGCGTATGGAGCAGGATCTGCATCAGCGCGTCATTGGCCAGAACGAAGCGGTCGAAGCGGTATCTAACGCCATTCGTCGTAGCCGTGCGGGGCTGTCCGATCCGAATCGTCCCATCGGCTCGTTCCTCTTCCTGGGGCCAACCGGTGTCGGTAAAACCGAGCTGTGTAAAGCGCTGGCTAACTTTATGTTCGACAGCGATGACGCGATGGTGCGTATCGATATGTCCGAGTTTATGGAGAAACACTCTGTCTCGCGTCTGGTCGGTGCGCCTCCGGGATATGTCGGTTATGAAGAGGGCGGTTACCTGACGGAAGCGGTTCGTCGTCGTCCTTATTCCGTCATCCTGCTGGATGAAGTGGAAAAGGCACACCCTGATGTGTTTAACATCCTGTTGCAGGTGCTGGATGATGGACGCCTGACGGACGGGCAGGGGAGAACGGTCGACTTCCGTAACACGGTGGTGATCATGACCTCGAACCTGGGTTCCGATTTGATTCAGGAACGCTTCGGTGAGCTGGATTACAGCCATATGAAAGATCTGGTGCTGGGTGTGGTCAGCCAAAACTTCCGTCCGGAGTTCATCAACCGTATTGATGAAGTGGTCGTGTTCCATCCGCTGGGTGAGAAACACATTGCGTCGATTGCGCAGATCCAGTTGCAGCGTCTGTACAAGCGTCTGGAAGAGCGTGGGTATGAAATCCACATCTCGGATGATGCGCTGAAACTGCTGAGCGAGAATGGTTACGATCCTGTTTATGGCGCGCGTCCGTTAAAACGTGCAATCCAGCAGCAGATCGAAAACCCGCTGGCGCAGCAAATCCTCTCCGGGGAGCTGGTTCCGGGCAAAGTTATCCGTCTGGAAGCCAACGAAGACCGAATTGTGGCAGTGCAGTAAGTCACAAAACGCAAAAACGGGCCGCTTGCGGCTCGTTTTTGTTTAAAAACCAGGCAAGAATTAATGTCTGAGATGTGTTTTGCCTGGAAAGTGAGCAGTCAGTAAATAATTTTCACTTTGCACTTGCAGCCTCAGAAGAACTCCCTATAATGCGCCTCCACTGACACGGAACAACGGCACGCAAGC